>Ga0302250_1000033_pt1 | contig 279990 bp, 220 predicted proteins | sample AAG_RA_Asp_MG_FD_193536 | JGI IMG/M metagenome (GOLD analysis project Ga0302250, IMG submission 193536) | Enriched activated sludge microbial communities from anaerobic digester in WTTP, New Holstein, Wisconsin, United States - AAG_RA_Asp | ecosystem: Engineered > Bioreactor > Anaerobic >... | reverse complement strand
TCTGGCTCTGGCCACCCTTGAGCCATTTTTCTACCAATAAATTTCTGTCAATGTTCTTCATACCATTTTTGCCGCAAAACTAACCCCGGTTTTTGGGGTGGGCAATATGGGTTGGTGGGGTGGATACAGTATACGCAGAAAACGCAAAGCAAATACACGGTAACAAAACCCGTATTAAAAGGTTGTTACGAACTGCCTAAAAATCTAATTGATATTGTATTTCATGCCCAACTGCCCAAATTTCCAAATTTTTAAATTTTTAAATTTTTAAATTTTTATATCTTCCACCTCCAGATACTTCCCGATCAACTGAGTACTCTTCTCCCATGCCTTTCTGGCAATTTCTTCATTCTTAGCTAATTCTGAAATGTTGGGATCTTCTTTATCCAAATAAATATAACGCCCCGAAATCCCTTCCATTTCCTGGCTTAAGGCTGCATACACAGCGCTTTGTGCGCCGAGGGCAGCATCCGGAACACCCGACCAGTTACGATCCCCCATTTTGTCAAACAGAGAGGTTTTTACATATCCGGGATGAACGGTATTCACCGTAATGCGGGTATCATGGAGTCTTCCGGCGAGTTCAAGACTGAAAAGAATATTCAACAGTTTCGATTGTGAATACGTGGCAATGCCGTTATATACACTGTGCCTGAATTCCAGGTCTGGAAGATTCAGGATATCTCTGCGGTGTGCACCGGAAGAAGTATTGATGATCCTTGATGAGCCTGACTTTTTTAATAATGGAATTAGTTTCAGCGTCAATAGCATCGGACTGAGATGATTCACCTGCAGATTGGTTTCAAAACCATTTTTGGTTTCTTTAAAGGCTGTTTCCCAGGTTCCGGCATTGTTAATCAAAACCTCTATGGATTCAAACCGGGAAGTGATCTCACTGGCAAATTCGTTAACGCTGCTAAAGTCTTCAAAATCAGCTTTCAGCAATACAAAATTCTGATTGCCTGTAAGCTTTGCCAACTCATCCCGTACTTTCTCCGATTTCTCCATGTTTCGGAAATTCGTAATTACAGTATGCCCCTTTTTTAATAACTCACGGGCTACCTCCCTGCCAATTCCGGAGGTAGCCCCTGTCAACACAATATTTTTCATCTTACTTTTCCAGGCTTGCCCAAACAAAATGGGGATTATGTCCATCCATCCTTACCATTTTCACCCAAAGCAGGGTCATGTGTTCCAGATGCAGGGCCTGCGAAAGCTTTCCGGTATCTTTCGGATAAAAGCCCAATTCATCAATGATCTGTGCAGTTTGCTTTTTAGCCTCCGGATCATTTCCACAATTCAGCATCACAGGCTTAACATTGTAGGCCGGGAATGAACTGTCGATAAAATTTTCATATCCGTAAATGGTGAATGCTTTCACTACCCGGGCATCCGGAGCCAGTTCCTGCACCACTTCTGCGCCCGATCTTTCACTTTTTAAGCCATGCGAAATGCCCGGACCCACCGGATTGGTACAATCCACCAGGGTCTTGCCGCCAAATTTTATTCCCTTCAGCACTGTTTCGTTGGCCTGGTAAGGCGTGGCGAGAAATACCATATCGCTTTCGCTTACCGCTTCCTGCACATTTTTTACCGCAAAAGCAGGATTTTGCACCATCGCTTTCCTTACACTCTCAGAATTGTTATTATTATTGGCCACGAGGATTTGGTGACCCAGTTTCTGCAAATTGTTGGCAATGGCAAATCCAACATTCCCTATTCCTATAAATGCAATCTTCATAATAGAAATTGTTTACTGTTATTTACTGCTTTTATTTTGTCTCTTGTTCCAATGAGGACTTGTTTTCCGAAAATATGAAATATACAGGTATCCCCAGATAAACCACAAAGGCAAGATAGGGATGGATAAATCCTGCGGCTATGCCGAACAGATACATCACCGGTCCAAACAGCACCGATAACCGGGTTCCCGTTTTAAATGCCCTGATATCGACCGTGTCATCCAGCACACCCGGGTTCCTGATCGCGTAAAACCGCATCAGTGAAAAGCTTAGGGCCATTAATGACATCACAATGCCATATAGCACTACGGATGTCTGATTCTCAGGATAGTCGCCCAAAACGGCAGTGGGAAACGGGATAAATGTACACCAAAGTAACAGAAAGGCATTCCACCAGAAAATACCGCTGTCCAACCGCCTGATCTGTTTGAAAATCTTATGGTGGTTTACCCATATAACGGCTATGGTAAAAAAGCTGATGATCCAGCCAATGAATTTGGGAAGCAGCCCGGTTAGCGCCTGTAGCAATTCATGAGCTGAATGATGTTCCTCAATATGAGGTACTTTTATTTCGAGTACCAAAAGCGTTATGATGATGGCGAAAATTCCATCCGAAAACGCCTCCACCCTGCTTTTACTAAATAAATGCTTCATTTTCTTTTAATTAATATTCAAATCTGAAAAATCAGGGGCAAAATTATTTCTATTAGCTATCTTTGTCGCTATATTTACATATTTAATAGTTACTAACAAATAAGAAAGTAAATTGATTATCAAATTGTTAGGATATGCCTGAATTCCTTTATCATAATAAGCTCTATTACAATTCAGTGGAATTTGTGATGGACAGGATTGGCGGTACCTGGAAAATGCCCATACTTTGGCGACTGCGTGAAAAAACGCTTCGCTACAGTGAAATTAAAAAGACCATGCCCAAGGTTACCCATAAAATGCTCACGGCCTCTCTCCGTGAGCTCGAAGAAGACGGGTTCATCAACAGGGTGGTTTATGCGGAGGTTCCTCCGAAGGTAGAGTATTCACTTACGGAGCGGGGGAAGGAATCCATTCCGGTGATCAGCGATCTGAGGCAGTATGGTTTTCAACTAATGAAAGAGTATGGAATCGATCCAGGTAATGAAAATTTGAAAATCTGAGAATTTGAGAGTTTTGGAATTAGTTCCTGCTCCTTGTGAACCAGGAAAATAAATTGAAAAGAGGCTGCCCTTAACAGGCAACCTCTCCGGCTTGGTTAAAGCCATCGGGCATCGCGCTTACCACCTTGCCCTTCAACAAAACAACCTATGAAAACAAAACAACAAAGCAAAAATATGGTGGAAAGCTCCTGTTTCAACAAATAATCATACTTATTTATTATATGTATTGAATTTAGAAGTGTATAGGATATTATCCTAAGTAAAATGCTTAAGTTCTAATAATTCGAATTGTCGAATTATGTTTGTATTTCATTTTCAAATCTCCAAATTTTCAAATCAATCGTAAATCGTCAATCGTAACTCATCAATCGTAAATCGTAAATACGATTTCTCGTGCTCATTAATAATTTCACTTACTTTGTAGGTAGTTTCGGAACCAAAATTATTTGCCATGAAAAATTTTAATGCCTTGTTTCTGTGCGCATTTGTTCTTTTCAGTATGATGATATTTTCCTGTAAACAGGATATTAAGGATATTACTACCTTCCCGGGAAATGGTCGCTGGATTGATCTTACCTGGAGTTTTGAGGAAAGTACCGTGTATTGGCCGACTAATGTAACCTTTAAGCATGATACCGTTTTTTACGGTATCAATGATAAAGGCTTCTTTTACTCATCCTTCAAATACTCGGCTGAAGAGCATGGAGGCACCCACTTTGATGCTCCCATTCATTTTGCTCAGGGAGGACGGACCATTGATGAGATTCCGGCAGATGAACTGACCGGGTCTGCCATTGTGGTGGATGTTTCTGCCCGTTGCGAGAAAGACAGGGATTATCTTGCCAATGTGGATGTTTTTAAAGAATGGGAGGAAACACATGGTAAAATTCCCGATAAAACCATTGTATTGCTTCACACCGGATTTGGAAAGTACTGGAAGGATCATGAAAAATATACCGGTACGCTGAAATCCGGCAAAGAAGGTGTGGCGGAACTTCATTTTCCCGGTTTATCGCCCGAAGCGGCTGAGTGGCTGGTGAAAGAACGGAATATCAAAGCCTTCGGATTAGATACACCCAGTATTGATAACGGACAATCCACAGAATTTGAAACCCACCGTTTCCTGTGTGGCCATAATATCACAGCTTATGAAAACATTGCCAACCTTGAACAACTTCCGCCCACAGGCGCATACCTGGTAGCTGCCCCTATGAAGATCAAGGGTGGGAGCGGAGCCCCGCTTCGGCTGCTGGCCTGGGTCCCGGGGAAATAAAGAGGCTTGGATTTATGAATCAGATAGCTGTATAACCTGATGTTTTAATTTTCAAATTTTCAAATTATTTTTTTGGTCCTGTTTCAATACTGTTCTTCGGAGAATATCACGGCTTCATAAATAAAAATTTCCGCATCTTTATCTCTCCAGCCATTCCAGCCGATTCCGGCTTTGCTTTCGGCACAGTTGCCCAGGAATTCTTCAACCGTCCAGCCGGTTTGTATAGCTACCTGAGGCAGAAAGGTTCCGCTTCGTCCTCCCTTTTTGATGTAAATGCCATGCTTCCCCAATCTGATTTCCTTTATTGAACTGATTTTCTTCATTTCGCTGAGTACCGAAATCTCTATATCTATTCTGCTCAGTTCATCGGCTTTAACTTTTGGAAAACGGTAATCCTGAGTGGCAGCCGAAACCGTCATATCCCTTACCACTCTGAACAGAGGCTGATCAGGATTAAAACGGCCAATGCAACCCCGCAAGTCGCCCTTTTTGTGCAGCGAAACGAATGCTCCGAGGGATTGTTTCAGGGTTGAGGTCAGTTCAGCCTGATCAATTTCAGGATATTTGCCCTCGCGGATGTAGGTGTCGAGTGTATTCCTCGCAATTTTCAACAGGATTTTTTTCTCGTTTTCTGTGAGATAAAGGAAACTTTCATCCTGCTGATTTTCAGTTACTACCATAGCGTGGTAACCCACTACCCGCTGATGATCGCCATAAGGGGAATCTCCTGAATTTTTGTACATCACTTCATGGTAGGAGAGGGCCGGGTCGAATTCTGTCAGATACATCAGGGTTAATACCGCACTGGATCCGCAAAGGCTGGTAGCCAGGTTTCCGATATTCTTTTTCTTGTTGTCATTCAGTACTTTAATGAGTGTTTCCGGTGATTTACTCAGAATTGCCTGAGCAGTAAGGCTGTCAACCATTTTGGCATTCTCATAATTCGGATAATGGGAAAAATCGGTGCTGATCACAAAAAGGTTTTTATCATTGAAATAGGGTTTCAGAGCGTTTGCCAGTTCCTTTAAAATTTCTTTCGAATCCGTACCAATAATGATCGGTACCAGTTTGAAGGGTTTTTTTAATATTTTCTGAAGAAAAGGTAACTGAACTTCAAGGCTGTGTTCGAGGTGATCGGCATCGGGGTTAAACTGGAAAATGTTGTGTTTTTTAATCAATGTGGCCGCCAGTTCACGGTCAACTTCAACGGTTCCCAGCGGCGTGGCATAATTTTCACGGTCGTTAACGGATGCTCCCTGGATATATGCCCGGTGACTGGTGCCAATCAGGAATACCCGATCAAATTCGGAATCCGGGTCAAGCTGATTGAAGGCGTTGGCAGCTACTTCGCCAGAAAACACATAACCGGCATGAGGGGTGATTACGGCTCTTACCTTTTTATAATTGCCCGTTTGGGCTTTATCTAACAGATTTTCCACCTGCTTTGATAATTCGGCAGCGGAACCCGGATAAAACTGGCCGGCAACGGCAGGCAGACGTACCTTCGCAGGCTGGGCATTTCCCGTTTGCGACTGACAATTCTGATTCATGGCAGCAATAATTGATAAACAGAAAACAAAAAATTTACGGGTCATCACGTCAACAATAAAATTGTGATTGATTGAAATGGGTTTGATTAAAAACCCTACATTTGAAAATGATTGTACAAAGTTAAGCAATGTTAAGGAAAATTCCAATGTTACGGCCTCCTTTTGCTGCCACTGCCTATGGATTTGCCGCCATGACGGCGCAATTGACATTGCTGAGAGAACTGTTGGTGTTTTTCACGGGTAATGAACTGATCATCGGAATGGTATTTTCGTGCTGGCTGGTGCTTACAGCCCTGGGTACACGTCTGATAAACCGCACCAAACCTGTAAGACAGTGTTTACTACCCTATATGATGATCTGGCTGGGAATCATTCCGTTTGTATTAATTTTCGGGTTGTATCATGTGGTGCTGGAATTTTTTCCACCGGGAATCATGCTGGGTATTCTGCCCTCATTTTTTATAACGCTGTTGGTCTTAGCGCCGTTCTGCCTGGTTTCCGGGGCAATATTTACCGGTCTTAATCAGGTCATTGATCCTGATCATAAAAATGTAGTTTCGAAAGTGTATGCTTTTGACACCCTGGGAGCCATGATGGCCACCCTCTTGTATATCTTCGGGTTTATGCAACGGCTCAATCCTTTCCAGGTTTTTTCTCTTTGTATGATGATATGTTTCATTTCTGCTGCCATCATTGTTGACAAACCCAGATTTTTACTATTATTTACAGGAATTTCCATGGTAGCGGGTATTGCTCTGTGGCATTTGAATCCTTATGAACAACTGGTGGCGAAACAATACACCGGCCAGCATATTATCCGCGTAAGTCATTCACCTTATGGACGTATTGACGTAACCCGTTCGCACGGTCAGACCAATATTTATCTCAATGGAGCTGTAGCTCTGAATTCCGGAAATACCATCCGGGATGAGGAGCAGGTGCATTATGCCATGCTTCAGAGGGAAAGCATCAGAAATGTACTTGCAATAGGGGGCGGGGTGAGTGCTGTTGCAACTGAAGTTTTCAAATATCAGCTGAACAGGTTGGATTATCTGGATGTCAATCCGGAGATTATTGAAACGGAATTGAAACATCTTACTCCAGCTGTCCACCATAATCTGATGATTCATCCCAGTGCCCCACAGGATTATATCAGGCATCAAAAAGATTCCTGTGATGTAATCCTGATTAATTTACCTCCACCTTTTACTTTGTATCTGAATGCATTTTATTCGGAAGAGTTTCTCCATTCTTTACATAAGTTGCTGACGGATAAAGGAGTAATTTCAATAGCTTTTGGAGAGGGTGCCAATTATCTTTCCGATAACCAGGCTAAAGAAATGGGCATGCTTTATAGAACCTTAAAATCGGAATTTAACCACGTGCTGATTATTCCCGGATATCTGAACTATTTCCTGGTTTCCGACAGACCGCTAAGCCTTAAAATTGCCGCATTGGCAGGAGATCGTAATTTACCGGCAGAATATGTAAATCAGTATTACCTCGATGATGAACTTTTGATGAAAAGAAACCGGTATTTGATGGAAAACCTGCAAATCGGTTCCATAGAAAATTCTTCATTTCGTCCGCAGTTATTTCTCCTTTCAATAGAACAATGGATGAACCGGTTCGATAAGTCATGGTACATCCTGGCAATGATAGTTATCGCAATGACCGGAACCTCAATATTTCTGACTAAAAAAACCGACATTTCCCTGTTTTTGGCGGCCTTTATTTCCGCTGCCGTTGAAATGGTCATTGTCCTGCTTTATCAGATTTGGTTTGGCAACCTCTTTCAAAGTTTAGGCTTCCTGATGTTTTTTTACATGTCGGGGTTGTTCCTGGGGACTTATCCTGTCAGGAGCCGGTTCAATGTTACTCCGGTTAAGTATAATGAAATCAATTTATTATTATTTGTTGTTTTGATTATCAGTTTAATAACGGCGATACAACTGAGTAGTCAGATGCTTGCCGGAATTGATCTTACCAAAGGCTTTCTGTTTGCTGCAATGTTGCTGAATGGCTGGCTTTTGGGCAGGGTTTTCAGAGGTACATCAAAGATCGGTATAAATGACAAGGTTACCCGAAGGGCTTCGCAACTGTTTTCAGCAGATCTGACAGGTGGAGCCCTGGGTTCATTGGCCATCACCCTGCTGATGATTCCCGGATTCGGATTTTTTAACTCCCTGATGATGCTGTTGTTGATTCTCGTGATATCCATTCCACTTCTCAGATTCCTGAAAAAATGATATCTTTGGCATTGATAACCGGGTTACTTTGTTAACAGACATTACCATGGAAAAAAGGCAATTCATCAGGCATTCTTTACTCGGCATTTGTGGAGTTTGTGCAGCCCGATGGGTTTTAGGCGATGAATCTGTTGATTTAACCGGGGTTCTGGGATCTTCAGGTCCTGCCGACTGGGATCGCTGGACCCGTAAGGTTGGATTTTGGACCATGACTGCCAAAGGTCTCAAATGCCAGCTTTGCCCGTCAGCCTGTATTATAAAACTCAATGAAGCGGGTGAGTGTAAAACCCATATTAACATCAAAAACGAGCTATACACCATTTCTTACGGAAATCCATGTGCGGTACATGTGGATCCGATTGAAAAGAAGCCATTGTATCATTTTCTTCCCCAAACCAAAGCTTTTTCCATTGCCACCGCCGGATGTAACCTGGCCTGCCTGAATTGCCAGAACTGGGAGATATCACAGGTGAGCCCCAAAACCACCCGGAATATCGATCTGCCCCCGTCGAAAGTAGTGGAGCAGGCTATTGCCAATAACTGCGATTCGATTGCCTATACTTACAGTGACCCGGTTGCCTTTTATGATTACACCCTGGATACTGCAAAACTGGCCAGAGCCAAAGGGGTTAAAAACCTGCTTCATTCGGCAGGATATATCAATCCGCTTCCTTTAAAAGAACTGGCAAAGTATATCGATGCGGCCAATATAGATCTGAAAAGTTTTAGCAATGAAACCTATGAAATGCTGACCGGAGGCACTTTGCAACCTGTTCTCGACAGTCTGAAAATACTGCTGGAGAACCAGGTGTGGCTGGAAATCACTCATCTGGTGATTCCCGACTGGACGGATGATATGAACGAAATCAAAGAAATGTGTAAATGGCTTAACAGCAATGGGTTTCAGAATACGCCTTTACATTTCAGCCGGTTCCATCCCCTGCATAAACTCACCAATCTGCCGCCTACACCTGTAGAAACGCTGGATAAAGCGCGTAAAACAGCGATGGATGCAGGACTGAAATATGTTTATATCGGAAATGTTCCCGGAAGTGCAGCTCAAAATACGTATTGCCCGAATTGTAAAAAATTGCTGGTGGAGCGCAAAGGATTTCAAATTACTCAGAACCTGCTTAAAAAGTCTGCCTGTCCTTTTTGTAATAACAGAATTCCGGGGTACTGGAGTTAAGAAACAGGCATTTGTAAGATGCTGATTGTCAAAATTATTGTATCTCTCACAAAATTGCCTGATGAGCGGAATTGCAAATTCCGCTTAGCAATGTTCATGAAATCAAACATATTTCTACTTTTCCGGAGTCATTTCGAACGAAGTGAGAAATCTCACCTGTAATCATACATTCAACGTTTTTTATTGAATTACCTGAACGCGGTTATGGAGCTGACTTTACAAATTTGGTAGCCAGGCGGTTTTCTTTTGATTCAATGGTAAAAATATAAACTCCCGGCGAAAGTTTGCTTATATCCAGCGATATTTCTTTTCCTTGAATTCGGGATGAATAAACGGAGGAACCCATGGAATTGTGGATAGATATAATCCCTTCAATTTCAGGTGGATTTAGAAAACGGAGAATGAGTATATCAGAGGCAGGATTCGGGAAAATATCAATAGCTTGTTTTTTGGATATTTCTTGGGTTTCCAGTGGTAATTCATGGAGCGGTATTTTCCAAACGCCATTTTTGTCAGTTCCGGCAAAAATTTGATTATTCATAATCTGCATACTGGTAATGTCAACATTTACAATTCCCGGATAAGGGACAAAAGTATGACCCGTATTTGACGAGAGGTATAAATACCCGTCAGCGGCAAGAATCATGTTGCCATTATTAACCAGAGATGCTCTGCAATAACGGTTGGGATCCCAGGAAGGTCTTATTTCCCAGGATACGCCTCCATCCTGTGAAACATACATCCGGTAACTGGCATAGAGCAGCATCAGAAATTCATCGCCGGTGAGATAAGAGCAATCCAGGCTGCCTGGCAATCCTCCGGTTACCTCCTGATAGGTATTTCCCCCATCGACAGATAGCAACAGCTCGCCACAGGTACCCACGAAAAGTTGGTTACCATTCCGGTAAACCGTGTTAACATTATTGCAAAACTGGGGTGGAATAGTGATATCTGACCAACTATGGCCATAATCCTCAGACACAAACAGCCGGTTGTCTTCCCAGGCATATAATTGATTTTCGTATAAGTAGAGTCGATAAGGATCGTCATAAAACGGGAGATTGGAGGCCAGGGTCCAGTTTGAGCCCATATCAGCGCTGTAATAAATACCCGCATATGACGGCATGGCCGGGTAGGTAATAGATGCTATCAGGGCATCAGTATCCATTTCGATGGCAGACAAGAACCTTACTGATTCGGGAATAGTGAGAGTTTCCCAGGAGTTGCCTTCATCGCGGGTTCTGAACAATCTGTGATAGTCGCATGCTACCAGCCATTCTCCATTCGCTTTCAAAGGCCCGATAGAAGAACAGAGTACTCCATGATTCATTTTCTGCCAGTGCGAACCGTTTATTTTTCTGTAATACAAACCAGAATTGTTGGTACCTGCATAAAAGGTATCGCCATGACTGTGGCATGAAATCACTGAGAGATTATCGAGTCCTTCATTCCAGGACTGCCATGAAGATCCATCATCGGATGAAATGAATACCCCGGAGGCAGAGGCCAGCATCAAGGTGTCCCCAATACCTGTAATACCTTTAAATTGACTCCCTGAAAATACCGATGACCATTGAATAGTATTGTACGAAGTCCTGTAAATCATGTTGTCAGACAAAGCCAATAGGTAGGCTCCTGATCTGAACAGTTTTCTGATTTTTATTAAAGGAAGACCCTGGTTTTTAGCTGACCAGGTTTGTCCATTGTCGGAGGAAAAGTACACCCCTTTTTGAGTACCGCAAAACAGATTGCCATCAACATTCACCAAATCAAAGGTATATTTCAGGTAGTAATAACCTCCGGGCGACCAACCGGTATCAACCGGCAGCCCGTTGTTGGCCTGTGACCAGGTTACTCCCAGGTCATCCGATTTATAAAGTCCCATCAGATCAAGGCCGGCAAAAAGCCGGGTACCACTTTGTTTTATGACATTTGTATTCTGGGCGGCGCCTAAAATCTTTTGATAGCTCCATGAACCATCATGAACTACCTTGTACACCCCATCTGTATATCCTGCCAGAAAACCGTTATTGAACGGCATGAGGGTCTGACAGGCAGGCAGAAAAGTGAAATTCCAGGCTGTATCGGTTTTTTCCTTGTAATAAATGCCACAGGTAGCAGAAACTAAATCAACTTCACCCCCAAATTCCATACAACTCACGGCAATTCCCGAAACGGGCCCGTTGGTAGGCAACCATTGTGCTTTAGCCTGACCAAGAAGAGCTAACCAAACCCAAAAACAAAGAAAAATTTTTCCCATAACCACGATAATTTAAATACGTTCGTACCACGAGAATACAACCTTACAAGAACATTCTATAATTTATAATTTATAATTTATAATTCTTCAAAGTGTTCATATTCATAGCTTAAGACGTAATTCTGATCGGGATAGTTGCCCGGGCTCTTAATAAAAGCGGTTAACCGGGTTATATTCCCGTCAGCATCATACTGCCGTTCAACTTTTAAAACGATTTCGCCAAATACGTCTTTTTCAATCTGCCAAACCGCACGTCCCTGATCATCAAGGGTGAATTCTGTAGTGTTCTTTTTGCGTTCATCTTCTTCAAGCACATGGGTAACCCTGCCGTTTTCATCGTAGGTGTAGGAGATTTTCTCGATAAGGCGGCCGATTTCGTTGTATTGCATCTGCATGGTACGATGGTTATTCTCGTCATATTCGTACCGGAGGCTGGTGTTACCCCCTTCGAGTGTCTTGTTTTTCTGTTCTATCAGGTTTCCATGATCATCAAATACATACTCACTGGATGTAATCAATTTATTTTCCTCATCAAATTCTTCTGATTTTACCAGCTTCCCATTTTCGAAATGAAATTTCTCCCGGCCTTCTGTTTCATCTTCATCAGTAATGGTGACCTTTTCAATTAAATTTCCTTCGTCATCATAGGTGTAATGGGTGATGTCGAAGGAGCCATCCAGATAATGTTCGAGGTGACGCAAAATCCGCCCGTTTTCATCTCTCTCGTAGGTGGTTCTTTCCATGATCTCATCGTTCTCGTCCCAGATAATCTCTTCGGTAAGTCTTCCTTCGGCATCGTATTTTCTTTCTGATTTTGAAGTAGTTGAGAAATCAGCGCTTTGGCTTACTTCGAGGGTGATATTTCCATGATGATCGTACCCGGTAACATTATACAGGTAGGGTTCTATTTCAATTTCCGATTCCCATGCATCTACGAGGTGATAATCGTATTTGTAAATCCGGGCTATTTTTATTTTTCCTGACATAGTTTTGATATTGATTTTTCGTATTCCGCAAAGGTATTCATTTCATCAAAATCATTATTTTTGTAGTTGTATTAAGCCGATAATTATTTCAGATGAAAGATAATGTTGAATTCCGTTTGCCGGTGATTGATCCGGTTCGATTGAATGATAAAGAACTGCTGAAAAAGTTGCTGTCAGTGATTGACCATACTTCGCTGGATGGTACCGATAATGAAGAACGTATCTCCGGGTTGTGTGATAAGGCGCTCAAATCGTGGCAGCTGGTTCCTGAATCAGGGGTTGCGGCTGTTTGTGTGTTCCCGGTTTTTGTGGGTTTATGTAAAAACATCCTTTCCGGCACTCCCATTAAAGTAGCTTCGGTGGCAGGAGCATTTCCTTCGGGGCAGTCGCCGCTTACCATCAGGCTTGAAGAAGCCAAATATGCGCTGGATCATGGAGCTGATGAAATTGATATGGTGATATCGAGGGGAGAATTCCTGGCAGGAAATCGCGATCATGTGTTTGGTGAAGTAGCCGCTTTTAAGGAGCTTTGTGGCGACAAACACCTCAAGGTAATCCTGGAAACCGGTGAACTGAAATCCTTAGAACAGATCATGGAAGCAGGAAAAATTGCCATTGACGCAGGTGCCGATTTTATAAAAACTTCTACCGGAAAAATAGCCACAGGCGCTACTCCGGAGGCCTTTTACTCAATGTGTATAGCTATTAAGAAGCATTTTGCCGAAACAGGAAAAATAGTAGGAATTAAACCTGCAGGCGGAATTTCCGAAATTGAAACTGCCATCATGTATCATGATATCCTGGTGCAGGTACTGGGTAAAACCTGGATGACCAAAGAGCTGTTCCGAATCGGGGCCAGCAGATTGACGGACAAACTGATAGACCAGATCAATGAAAAGAATTATAAATTATAAATTATAAATTATAGATTGAAATACAATTCGTTAGTTAAACTATCCACGAGTCATCCCGAACGAAGTGAGGGATCCCTCGCTTCACGCGGGATGACTCCTCAGCAGTATAATCTCTTTCATTTTTAAATTTTAAATTTTTAAATAAAACTCGTAAATCGTAAATTATGCTCAAGGCTAGATACTTTCTTTTAGTTTTTCTTTTATCTGTATTTGTCAGGGCCGGGGCTCAGTCAAATCTGGATACTGCCTTCAATTTTGTGGTGAAGGACCTGTACGGGAATAATATTGAGCTGTTTCAGCTGCTGGATCAGGGGAAGTTTGTGGTGATGGATTTCTTTTCACCGGCTTGTGGTTTTTGCCAGTTGTACGCCGGGGAGATGCAGGAGGCCTACCTTGCCCATGGCGAAAACCAGGACAACATTTTTTTTATGGGTGTAGGGTGGGGGGCTTCTATCCAAAACCTGTTTGATTTTATGGCTGAGTACGGACTGACCTATCCCATGGTTTCCGGATCTCAGGGGGGTGGTAATCAGCTGCTTACTGATTACCAGATTGTCAGTTATCCTTCCATCATCCTTATAAAACCCGACAGGGCCATTTCCGGTGAGCTGTATATACCCTATCATCCGCCCACAGCAGCCAAGATCGACAGTATTCTGCAGGCTGCGGGCGCCATTTTCACCGGCTTAAAACCTGAAAGAGATGATTCACGATCTGTACCGGTCGCTTCTCCCAATCCTGCAACAGATTTTGTGAACCTTTCGTTTTCATTGGAAAAACAAGCGGCAATACTCCTGGAAATTAAGGATCTGCAGGGAAGGAGTATCCTGAAGCACCATGCGGGTGTATTTCCTTCGGGACCATCAACTTACATCCTCCAACTCCCCAACCTGAAAACAGGCATTTATGCGCTCCAGATCACGACCGAAAATCAGAAGGTTTTTACTGTGAAACTGATTATAAATTGAAATATAAGTAGTTAGATTAACTATCCACGAGTCATCCCGAACGAAGTGAGGGATCCCTCGCTACGCTCGGGATGACCGCTACGCTCGGGATGACCGCTACGCTCGGGATGACTCCTGAATAGTTTAAACTCTTTCATTTTCAAATTTTTAAATTTTTAAATTTTTAAATTAATCCATCGTAAATCGTAAATCAACAACATATGAGACTATTTACTTTAATACTTATGTTTCTGGCTTTCAATTTCTTATCGGCACAGGAAATCATAAATCTACCTGCTCCGTCAAAATCGGGAGGCAAACCACTCAGAGATTGCCTGAATGAGAGGCACAGTTCACGGATCTTCCAGAATAAGGCCATTCCTGAACAGGTTTTATCCGACCTGCTTTGGGCTGCTGATGGTGTAAACCGGCCTGAATCGGGCAAGCGTACCGCGCCTTCCAGTATGGGTTATCAGGAAATTACCATTTATGTTACCCTGGAAACCGGTACCTTTGCTTATGATCCATTAACTCATCAGCTCAGGCGGATTAATCAGGAAGATATGCGGGTATTCACAGGAAAACAGGATTTTGTGGGTACAGCCCCTTTGAACCTCGTTTATGTGGCCGATTTCTCTAAAACCAAAGGAAGATCGGAATCGCAAAGAAATGCCTCCGCTGCCAATGCCGGATTTATTGCCCAGAATGTGTACCTGTTCTGTGCCTCCGAAAACCTGGGATGCGTGGTCAGGGGTTATTTCGACGGTAAAGAAATCGCTGAGAAATTCCAACTGAATGAGAATCAGGAAGTGATTCTCTGTCAGACTGTTGGATACGAATAAGAATTATAAATTATAAATTATAAATTATATGAAAAAGCTTTGCTTGTCAGTTTTACTTTTCTTGTCGTTGATTCCGGTTTCATTTTCGCAATCCATCAACGGGTTAATTGTGGCCGATACCAACCTGATGCGGATTATCAGGGTTTGGGGAAGTCATGAAGAAAGAGGTTTTGCCTATGGATATCTATCGGGGGAAGAGATTACCTCCATGTTTGTTTCGTATGTAAAGCCTTCATTCGGCACGTTTTACAATACAGCACGTAATATCATTGCCGAAGGAAAGGACATTGCGATAGATTCTCTGTACCAGGTTGAAGCCAAAGCAGTAATTGAAGGGATGAATCTGGCGGGAACCAATCCCACTAACCTTGATTTTATAGATATTCTGGTGGGAAATTCATTTCTGGATATCAAAGCCATGCTCAGTTTAGAGAATAATGAAGGGTGTTCCAGCCTGATGTCGTGGGGCGATGCTACGGCAGGTACCAGTCTGGAAGGGAAATCGGTGATCACCCGTCACCTCGACTGGACTACCAGCAGCATTCTTACCCCATTGCAGGTAATGGCCATTCATATTCCTTCAGAAACGGATGAGCAACCCTGGATCAGTATTGGTTTTGCAGGAATGATATCAGCTTTATCCGGCTTAAATGCTTCAGTAGCTGTTTTTCAGCATGTGATGAACGATTTCAGTTCATCGCCCATCCATAATCAGGCATACGAACCCATCTGGTTCTCGATGCGGAAAGCGCTGGAAGTCAATGATTACAACCAGGATGGTACAAACAATGTGCAGGATGTGCGTTCCATTTTTGCCGGGTTACCTCAAAGTACGGCTGATGGTTATATTTTGTCAGCCCTGGCACGTTCAGATGAGTCACATGATACCCTGATTGCCATGGTTTGTGAACTGGCTCCGCTGGCTCCCACCCATACATTCCGTTACAGTACCTATCCCGATTCAATCCCCGGAGATAACCTGTATGCCGCTAATTATCAGATCGGAAGAAACAATATGTTGCATTTCTGCAACCGTTACAATGGCATAAAAAGTCATATCGGTGATGGTACATTAATCGACTTTGATCAAAGCTGGACCCTGATGCGGAATTATTCGAACCAGGCCAACAACAATCAGTGTATGACATATTGCCCGGAAACCGGATTGCTCCGCTTTACTGCCTATAAGCCCGGCGTTCCGGCCTATAATGCCGAGCCGGTTGATTTTACCTTGTCATATCTTTTTGGTAATACGATCGGGATTACTGATCTGGCAAAACCAGGCAGGCTCGTAATCAATCCTTCCATGGCAAAAGATTTCATCAATATCAGCGGATTTGGTAACCGCCCGGGAAATGCAGACATTTCTGTTTACACCGAAACGGGTAAGCTTGTAAAACATTTTTCAGAAAAGCAAGCCAATACGGAGATGAAAATGGATGTAAGCACACTAAAAGCAGGTGTTTATCTGTTAAAGGTGATTACTGAAGGGCAACATTTTTCAGGGAAATTTGTTGTAATTCGTTAACTTCTTAAAGACAAACTCATTGGAATATCATATTGATCTGACCCGTCTGCAACAATACGGGCCTTTGGAAATGCTGGCCCGACAGGTGGTAGAGGGCTTTATTACGGGGCTGCATAAAAGTCCGTTCCATGGCTTTTCGGTTGAATTTGCCGAACACAGGCTTTACAATTCCGGAGAATCCACCCGCCACATCGATTGGAAATTATTTGGCCGAACCGACAGGTTGTATGTTAAACGGTATGAAGAAGAAACCAACCTTCGTTGCCGCATCATCATTGACCAGTCCTCGTCGATGTTTTACCCGGTTTTGGAAAAACCTTCCTTCGATAAGCCCAATAAGATCACTTTTTCTATTTACGGCGCTGCAGCTATCATCACCATGCTGAAAAAACAGCGGGATGCCGTTGGATTAAGCCTTTTCGATGATGAAATCCGTCAGCATACCATTGAACGTTCCAGTTCCATCCATGTTAAATATCTTTTTGGTTTGCTGGAGAACCTGATGCCACCTATCAGCAGTGAAGTACAAAGAACTACCAACGCCGCACAGGCCATCCATGAAATTGCCGAAAAAATCCATAAACGTTCTCTGGTGGTTATTTTCAGTGACATGTTTGATTCCTATAAAAATCAGGACGAAGTGCTTTCAGCCCTGCAGCACCTTCGTCATAACAAGCATGAGGTCATTCTTTTCCATGTTTCTGACAGAAAAAAGGAATTTGAATTTGAATTTGAAAACCGGCCGTACAAATTCATCGACATGGAAAGCGGTAAAGAGGTGAAGGTGAAGCCCATGGAAGTTAAAGACAAATATGTTGAAGCATTAAGAAATTATTATGATGAATTGAAATTGAAGTGCGGGCAATATCAGATCGACTTTGTGGAAGCGGATATCAATAAAGGATTTGATCAGATTTTGCTTCCATATTTGCTGAAGAGACAGAAAATGTATTAATTTGATTCAAGGATTCAAAGAAAAAAAAGGTATTTAGGTATTATTTGTTTTTGTTTTTCAAACCAAAGGAACTTTTTCTTGTTTAGGTATCTTAGGATTGATGATATCCGGATTTTAATCTCGTTACAATTTTAAATTTTACAATATGAGAAGTAAACTACTAACACTGAGTTTGATACTGTTTACCGTAATAGGTTTTTCCCAGGTTTACCCTGATAAATATGTAGTTCATTTTACCGATAAAAACAATTCACCCTATTCCATTGAAAATCCTGAGGAGTTTCTCTCACAGAGGGCTCTCGACAGACGGGCAAGGTACAATATCCCTGTGGATGTACATGATATTCCGGTCAATCCGCAGTATATTTCAGCAGTAGCCAATATCGGTGTTCAGGTTTTGAATTCTTCCAAATGGCTTAATTCAGTTACCATTTATACAACCAATCCGGCTCACATTCAAGCCATTATGGCTTTACCATTTGTGTTAAATGTAAGGGCTAATGTGGTTAGGCCCAACCAGGCCAATACCCAACAGTTTGACGATATTCTGGCGCCCTGGCAGATCCCTCCGTTTACTCTGGTGATGTCTTCAGGAAACCTGAAAAATACAGACAACACCAGTTCTATAAATTATGGAGCCGGGCTGAATCAGATAGAAATGATCAATGGAATTGCTTTGCATGATGCAGGTTTTACCGGTGGCGGCATGCTGATGGGCATACTCGACGGCGGTTTTGCCGATGCAGATGTAAACCCGGCCTTTGACAGCATCAGAAATAACGGACAGATCATTGTGGCCAAAGATGTGGTGGATGGTGACATGAACCCATACCACAGCAGCGGGCACGGTACTTCAGTATTATCCACCATTGCCGCCAATATCCCCGGGACTCTGGTGGGCACTGCACCACATGCGCAGTTCATGCTTTTCAGAACGGAAGATGTAGCCACTGAATACCTGATAGAAGAATATAACTGGGCTTCAGCTGCCGAATTTGCTGATAGTGCAGGCGCCGATGTGCTTAATACATCTCTGGGTTACACTGAATTTGATGATCCTGCTCAGAATCATACCTATGCCGATATGGACGGAAATACTACCGCTATCACCCGGGCAGCCGATATCGCCGCATCCAGGGGAATGATACCGGTAAACAGCGCCGGAAATTCCGGAGGGTCATCCTGGAATTATATTGGCGCTCCTGCTGATGGTGACAGCGTTTTCTCGATCGGAGCCGTTAATCCGGATGGAACCCTGGCTTATTTCAGTTCCAGAGGTCCTACCTCAGATGGCCGCCTGAAACCCAATGTATCGGCTCAGGGTGTTTCCACTGCTCTTGCAGGCCCGGGAGGATCAGTTTCGTATGGTAATGGTACCTCATTTTCCTCACCCATCATTGCCGGAATGACCACCTGCCTGTGGCAGGCACATCCGGAACTCAACAACTTCGAAATCATGCAGATCATCCAGCAAAGCGGCAATTACTCCCTCAACCCTAACAACGATTATGGTTTTGGAATCCCTGATTATGCGTTGGCTAATCTGATCTCTGGGAATCTTGATGTAAATGTAGGTCAGGATACTGAAATTGTTACCGTCTTCCCAAACCCTTTCTCCGATTTTATAAATATCCTGGTAAATTCATCCGATACCCAGATAATAGTGGCCGAGTTAACTGATATAACAGGTAAACTGGTTTATCGCAGGAGCAATTTTCACCAGAATCCGGGTTTGAACCTATATGAGGTTCCATTACCTGTAACCCTTAACTATGGCTTTTATCTGTTGCATTTGTATACCAACCAGGGAGTGATGAGCAAGAAGGTGATGAAGTTCAGGCAAAGATAGAAATATAAAAGTCAAATTATAAATTATTTTTGCGGGTAAGTTGCAGATAATGAGTGCTTTATTTATCGGTTAAATATACTTTCCTGATGCTTTGTATTCTAAGGGATGAGACGGATCCTTATTTTAATATTGCGGCGGAGGAATACATTCTGAGAAATTTTACTGAGGATGTGTTTATGATTTGGATCAGCCGTGAATCCCTGGTGATGGGCAAACATCAAAATCCATTTGAGGAAATTGACGGAAGTGTTTTTTTGGAAGGTAAGTTGCCGGTTATCAGGCGGATATCGGGCGGGGGCACCGTTTATCATGATCCGGGAAACATCAATTTTACCTTTGTTTTTAATGGCGAAGCCGGTAAGCTGGTGGATTATCCCAGGTTTCTGAATCCTGTAACCTGTGCACTTAAAAACATGGGAATTGAGGCTTGCCGGGGACCCAGAAATGAAATTATAAGTAAAGGGTTCAAGATTTCAGGCAATGCCCAGCATGTTTATAAAAACAGGGTATTGCATCATGGAACCCTTCTTTATTCCAGCCATCTTGAGATAATAAATACATTACTGAATCCGGTTAACGGCATTCAATCCAAAGCCCTGAAATCGGTACCGGGAAATGTTGGTAACATAGCTGATCTTTTTAACGTAACTGTTCCTGTGGATCGGTTTAAAACGGAGCTTTTTCATCACGTCATGGGTCAGTTTCCAAATGCTGAAATCTACAGTTTCAATGAAAACGACCGCAACCACATTCGTGATCTGGTTCAAAAAAAGTACAAAACCTGGGAATGGAACTTTGGATACACTACCGATTTTAAAGTGAAAAAAAGACTGATCCATGATGAATATTTGGCTGATCTTGAACTCTTTGTGAGCCGTGGAATTATAATTTCTGTTAGCCTGTCCGGTGATGCTTTATCTGACAAATTCAACGTATTAAAGAAACTTCAGGGCGTAAAATTCTTACCTGCCGCTTTCCGGAAATTTGAAAAAGAAAATCATCTAAAGGAAATATTTACTTCAACGCTCAACAAATCCCTGTCCGGTTTGTTATTCACATGATATTGACGAATTTGCTGAAATCAAGCGGCGGCAAATTTCAATAATCCACTGAAATCAAATAATTTTATAATTCATAATTTTTAATTCATTTATGGTTGATATTTTTAATAAGCTTTGGAGCATCTATACAGATCAAAATCCTTCGGTTCAGAGAGTTTACGATTTATTTATCAACGAAGGCGAAGAAGTGGTGAACGACCACATTGCCTTCAGAACATTCAATGATCCACGTATTGGTGTGGATGTACTTGCACAGCCATTTTTAAAGGCTGGGTATGAATTCAAAGGAGATTACCAGTTTGAAGAAAAGAAATTATTTGCCAAACATTTCGAGCATAAAACTGATCCTAAGGCACCGAGAGTGTTTATTTCTGAGCTTAAAGTGCATGAATTCAGTGATTTTCTCAGGACGACCATTGCGGAGGTGATCAACCGTATCCCTCAGGAGCGGCTTGGTGCGGAAGACCTGATTTATTCGGGCAATTTATGGGGATTGCCATCCTATGAAGTGTATCAGCATTTGCGGGATGAGTCGGAATATGCAGCCTGGGTGTATGTGTTTGGTTTCTGCGCCAACCATTTCACGGTAAGTGTTAATTATCTCAACAAACATAATTCGGTTGAAAAAGTCAATTCACTGCTCAAAAACAACGGATTTTTCATCAATGATTCCGGTGGCGAGATAAAAGGAACACCTGCCGAGTTGTTGGAGCAATCCAGTATTAAATCGGAGATCATTCGTGTGGATTTCCAGGAAGGATCGTTTGAAGTTCCGGGATGTTACTATGAATTTGCCCGGAGATACCCCGATTCTGATGGAAAATTGTATTCAGGATTCATTGCCAAATCGGCTGATAAAATCTTTGAAAGCACCAATTTTTACAAGAAAGACTGAGAACACATTTTCTCATCGTTAACCAGTAAAGAGTTCACGTCTTTCAGGCCGCTGCCGGTAAGTTGAACCACGATTTTAGCATCAGCAGGAAACCCTGCTGATGCTTTGTATTTTATATATCCTGCAAAAGCAGCTGCAGAAGCCGGTTCGGCAAACAATCCGAAATTTGACGCCAATTGGCCGATAGCGCTGATGATCTCCTTGTCAGAAACCAGGATTCCTTTTCCACCATATTTGTGGATAAACTGTCTGGCCATCAGGAAGTTCCGTGGAATATCCACCGATATGGAATCTGCCAGCGTTGTAGAAGGGGTGATTTTAAATTTTTCTGCAAAGAGATTTTGCACCAGGTTGGGTGAGCCCTCTGCCTGCACCGCTACAATAACAGGCATTTTACCGGTAATACCCGTCAGCAGTAAGTCTTCAAAACCTTTGTAAATTCCGGAAAGAATTACCCCATCGCCGGAGGAGACGAATATAAAATCAGGGACAACCTGGCCCAGATCCCGGAACATTTCAAATGAAGTGGTTTTTTTCCCTTCAACGGTCAATGGGTTAAAGGCCGTATTTCTGTTGAATATACCGCTGATTTCTGTTTCACGAAGGCTCAGATCGAAGGCCGCATCATAATTTCCATCAACTTTCACGATGTGAGCGCCATAAGTGATAATTTGAACCAGTTTAGCGACCGGAGCGGTGGCAGGTACGTAAATAATACTTTTCTGCCCGTTGGTGGCGCAAATACCGGCCAGCGACGATCCGGCATTTCCGGTGGAAGCCGCTGCAATGGTATCAATTCCGTTTTCTTTTGCATAAGCGCTTACCAGCGCCGAGGCCCTGTCCTTAAAGGAGAAGGTCGGATTCTGGCTGTCGTCTTTAAGATAGAGAGCGGTCTGATCATTTTCCTGAGGAAAGGCATACATTGGGGTATTTCCAATCCGGAGTTTCGGCCATGAATTCATCGAATCAACCGGCATAAGATCCAAAAAACCGGTTTCAGCATGCTGGCTGAAGGTCTTTCTTTTCAGCAAATCGTAATTATAGACTACTTTCAGAACCCCCTTCATCGGATGTCCCTTTTGATTAAAGGATTCACATTCAGGGCATAAATACCGGAATGGTTCACTGCTGAATGCTTTTCCGCAGTCAGTACACTGAAAGTGGTATTCGGTTTTCCCGGCCATCAGATCAATCCGGTTTGACGGTTAAAATCCTCGATCAGCTGGTCCCATACTAATGGCTGGTTCCAGATTTTCTGCCAGATTTCTTCATCATACCACAGCTGATTGAGGTCTTCGGAGCTTTTGCCCTGTTGTTCCACCCAGGTGTAGTATTTCAGGTTATGAATAGCTTTCTGGTCCTGATAAGTCAATTCTTTGATATAATCGGACCGGTTGCCGGCCAGGGATTTACCGTAAATGAAGGCAGCTTCGGTTTTTGACAGCTCACCTGAAGCCTGAAGCATTTCGGCTATGCGCGACTGATACAGGTCAGCGGAGTCAGTAGCTATACTGAAAACCACATCATTTTCATTGAATTCGTAATATTTGGCCATCTTAATGGCGGCCAGCAGGTTGGCAATACAGGAAATCCCAAAAAGATGGAGGTTTTCAGTAAAAGCCTGATCAATACCAAGTTCTGAGAGATATTTGTGGCCGGTATCACTGTTGAATAACCTGAGGAGCTGCATACAGTCTTCATCATCGATGGCGGCTACCATATTGGTGTTCTTCACATTATGAATCCACGGGACATGTTTGTCGCCAATCCCTTCAATCCGGTGTCCGCCAAATCCGTTCATGAGGAGGGTGGGACATTGCAGCGCTTCGGAAGCTACTACCTTGAGATGAGGTGAAATAGTTCTCAGATAGTCTCCCGCAGCAATAGTACCTGCCGAACCGGTAGCCGACACATAGCCTGACAGCCTGAGTTTACCCGGATTCATTTCATCATAAACTTCCTGAAGGGCTTTACCGGTAACGTGGTAATGCCAGCAGGCGTTTCCAAACTCATCAAATTGGTTGAAAATGACTGCATCTTTCCGGGTTCTCCGGATTTCCCAGCATTTGTCGTAGATTTCTTTAACGTTCGATTCACAACCCGGAGTAGCGATTATTTCTGCGCCGATGTCTCTCAGCCAGTCAAATCTTTCCCGGCTCATTTCTTCGGGCAGAATGGCCACTGCGGTGCAATCCATCAGATAGGAATCAAAAGCGCCACCCCGGCAGTAATTGCCGGTTGAAGGCCAAACGGCTTTGTGATAGGTGGGATCGAATTGTCCGGTAATTATACGGGGTACCAGGCATCCATAGGCAGCGCCAACCTTGTGTGCGCCGGTGGGAAACCATTTGCCAATCAGCATGACGATACGTGCTTTAACTCCCGTTAGTTCAGAGGGGATTTCGATATAATTCACTTTTCCGTAACCACCCCCGAATTCTTTTGGTTCATTTTTCCAGGTAATGCGGAACAAATTCGATGGATGTAAATCCCATAATCCAATGTTTTCTAACCGGTCTTTTACCTTTTTGGGGATGAGTTCCGGATGTTGTAATTGCCTGAAGGTAGGCAGCAGAATTTCTTTTTCCCGGTAATGATCCACCGCTTTTTTCAACACTTCCGGGTTCACAATTTTGTCGATAATTTCTATCATTATTTTAAATTTTAAATAAGTCCGTTCATGAGGGCAGCATCCAAAATATATTTCATGATAACAGCCTCTTTCGTATTAATATCTTTAATTAATTCATTATCAATGTGATAATCCTGAATGCTAAAATCTTCCGGGTGAATATTCAGCATTGCATTATCCTGACTGAAAAGCAGGGAATCTTTCCCGGCCACCATCTTCCCGGTATTCTCACCCGACTTAAAGTAGATGGTTGTATATTCTTGTTTATCAATAAAATAACCTCTATTATCATTATCAAAACTTTCTTTGCAAAGATGAAGCCTTGGTTTAACTTTATAGGGTGCATCCGCTGTAGGGCAAAAGGTGTTACAGTTGCCGCATTCATTGCACCAGTTGCCGATGTTCAGGATTTGATATTCCTGGCGGATGCTTATAGTGTCCGTTGATATAATTTTATAACCTGACCCGGTTCGAATCACAGAATAGACAGGTGCTTCCAGTGGATTGGTTACAATCAGCACGTTGGCCAGGTTGGGGCAAACCGTGGTGCAGTTACCACACATATTATCACACTGAAGGCAGCGACCGGCTTCCTGCATACAGGCCTCGGCACTGAGTGGCTGGGGAGCGGTATCGGGTATATTACCGGTTTCAGTTTCAGTTTGGGGGTATACCCGCTGATACTTTTTCATCTTCAGTTCACGGTAATCATGCTTTCCTGAAGGTATAACAGACTCATCTGTTTTTTTATTGATATTCAATCTTTGCAGGATATCAAAAGCCGTATTTTTCCCGTCGGCAATAGCGTTGATGGCAGTGGAAGCCCCTCTCAGGGCATCACCAATAACAAAAACCCGTGGATTGCTGCTTTGAATACATCCATCAATCACTTGAATTTCAAGCGTATCGAGTAATTCTGTATTGCTGATATGGCCCAATGCCGGTATTACCGTATCGCACCGGATTTCGAATTCGCTGCCTTCAATTATTTTAAAATCAGCACGTTTACCTGAAGGATTATCCATAGTCCGGGTATTAACCAACTGAATTGCAGAAATTTTTCCATCAATACCCAGACATTGTACCGGGGCAGCTTTTTCGATAATTTTAATCCCTTCTGATAGTGCGGCCCTGATTTCCCCTTCATCGGCAGGCATTTCGGTTATGGTTCTCCGGTATACCAGGATAACTTCTCCTTCATTTCCCAACAGCCTTTTTGAGGTTCTGGCAGCATCCATGGCGGTATTGCCACCTCCGATGATCACTGCGGTTTTCCCCAGCATGGGCTTGGTTCCTGTATTCACCAGATGCAGAAGGGAAACAGGATCAACCACTCCTTCAAGGCGATTGCCCGGAATGTTCAGTTCCCTGGGTTTCCAGGCTCCGGCAGCCAAAACCACAAAATCATAACCGGAAAGCAGGCTGGAAAAGCTCTCCCTGTCGATCCGTTGTCCGTGATGGAAGTTAATTTTTTCAGACAGATGTTGGATATCCAGATTAATATCTTCTTTGCCTATCCGGTAGCCCGGCAGTGAATAGGATACCATGCCACCAGGTTCATTTCGGATATCAAAAATGTCAACCCTCACCCCATTTTTAGCCAGGTAATGGCCACATGATAATCCCCCCGGACCAGCGCCAACAATGGCAACTTTAAAACCACCTGAAATCAGACTGCTATTTGGGGTATAACCGGAAACCTGATGTACCACCGAGCGTTTTACATCCCTGATTCTGACGGGTTCGTCGTAATGCGCCCGGATGCAGGAATACTGACATTTGTGATCACAAATAGTTCCGGTTATTGAAGGGAGCGGATTGTCTTTACGGATCACATTCAGTGATTTTTCAAACTGTCCGGAAGCTGCCCAATACAGATATTCGGGTATTTCCTGTCGTGTAGCGCAACTATCGGTACACGGGGCATGGTTGCAGTCGAACAAACCTAATGGTTTAGGGCCTTTGATATCAGGCGGATGAATGTAGGTTCTCCGGTAATGGTCAGAAAAGAGAACCTCGTGAGCCAACCTTTCAAGATTTTGCATCCGGGCTTCCTTCAGGTTTTTATTTTCTCCGGCACTCTCACAGATAAAATCATCGATTGAACCGGCGTTTTGCATTTTCAGGCCATGTTCAATCGTTTCAATATATTGAGCCAATCGTCCGTAGCCACCGGGTTTCAACAGATCGGAGCAAACCGTGACCGGAAAGAATCCACAACCGATCAATTTGTCCATATTAAAGCAGTCGGCGCCACCGGAGTAGCTGATTTCCAGATCGCCGTCAAAGGCTTTCTGCAGTTCCAGAGCGAGGTTCACGGTTATGGGCAGCAGCGGTCGCCCGCTCATATATACCATTTTTTCTGACTCCGGCAGAACCTTACGATTATTGGTGGTTTCAAGGGTATTACTCAGTTTGATCCCAAACTTCAGGCCTTTGCGGTCAGCGGTTTTTTTCAGATTTTGGATGATTTTAACAGCATCCGCGAACTTTGGATCATGATCGAAAGCAATATCGGGAACTTCAATTTGGAAATTCAGATTATGGTGTAGAATTTCACGTACTTTTTCTTTCCCAAGCAGGGTAGGGTTTAGTTTGATGAGCAGGTTGAAGTTTTTTTCCTCGAGCAGGTATTTCCCAATGGCTTCAATTTCATCTGGCGGGCAACCGTGCATGGTGGACAGGGTAATGGTATCGACCATTGTACCCGGGATGTTAACTTTCTTAAATTCAGGATATTGATTAATAATTTCTGCTTTAAATTCAGAAATCAATCCGGAAACATCTCTGATTTCGTTAAGAAAGTTGTTGACAGGGTGGCTTTTAATGCCTTCAAGGTTATACCCCACACTGGCGTTGAACTGGACTCCCGGCTCCAAATAACTATCTGAATAAGAATTAAATAACTTATTATTTAACAGGTGAATGATCACCCATGCTTTCACATATTCATGGAGCGACTGGCGTATTTTGAGTTCCTGTGACCACTCGCAGTTAAATCCCATGTCGAACATATTGATGCAGGGTCTGGTGATCTCGAGCTCATCAAGTACCTGCACGGTTTTCAGCTCCATGTAACGGGCGCCGCAATGCCAGCCGGCAATGATATTCTGGGCAAGCTGGGTATGGGGACCGGCAGCCAGTCCAACGGGGGTGTGCAACGGTTTTCCCCAAAAATCTTTGGAAAGCTTGTTGCTGGTTTTGATAACCCTGAAGGCCAGTTCGAACGGAATGCCGAAAAATTCTTTTTTCTGTTCAAATTGCCGGAGCAACATTCCTAACAAAGTGCTGATATCAGTCGGGTAAAATCGATCGGTCATGAGCGGTAGAGGTACTTATTTATTCGAGCGTGATTTCGAGGGCAAATTTAAGAGAAGCAGGGGATATTTCAATTTTTGGAGCTTTACTTTTTTAGTCTTCTCAGGTTTTAAGATTTTCTTTTTGAATTTAGTAATTTGAGCACACGATGAATAAAATAACCACGAAATCACGATTTATAGTTATCCTCATTTCTCATTTTTCTTTTTCTCATAAAAAACCATTCCGACCCGTTTAATATGCTCAACCAGCGCCGGTTCCTGAATGGTATTAAAATTCAAAACGTCAAATTTCCAGGGCATGTTGGTTTCTTCATTCAGTTGAAAACTGATCCGGCTGATATCGCTAAAGGTGAGTGAAGAACCCATCAGGGCAATATCCACATCGCTGCCCGGCTTAAAAACGCCTTTGGCACGGCTTCCGAATATCAGGGCCTTTTCCACATTCGGCTCCTTGCTCAAAATCACTGTAATTTCGAGGATATCTTTTTCTTTGAGTCCGAAATTAGCGATCATCCTGTTTATTTGTGAAAAAGGTATACAATGCGTGAAGTATGGGAAAATATCTGTTGTGGTAACGTTGTTGCCACCTTATATCTTCCTGCATCATAGGATGTTACGTTAATTTATGGTTTCTTTAATTTTCTGAATGGCCACCAGAACCCCTTCATGAGTGGCCGGAATGGCCAGATCGGGGTCAAATTGATGGTTACCCGTTGAGGCCACGGCATATTTTATGGCCATCCACACTGAAAAGGCCAGCATGAAGGGTGGTTCACCCACTGCCTTGCTGTTTCCTATAGTATCCGGTTGAGCGTATCCTTTCAGCAATTCAACGTTAAACACAGGCGGTATATTTCCTATAGATGGGATTTTATAGGTATCGGGAGAATAATTCAGCAGTTTGCCGTTTTCACTCCATTTCACCTCTTCCGTGGTAATCCAGCCCAAACCCTGCACAAATCCGCCAATTACCTGTCCGAGGTCAATCTTTTCATTCAGACTGCTTCCTACATCATGTAGTATATCCACCCGGTTGAGGGTAGTTTCTCCGGTGAGCACATCAATGGTAACTTCCGATACAGCCATTCCAAACGTGAAATAGAAGAAAGGATGACCTTTTCCCTTTTCCCGGTCGAAATGAATGCCCGGCGTACTGTAATATCCTGTGGCGCTCAGACTGATACGGTTAAGATAAGCGCTGCTGATAATTTTCCGGAAACTAATCCGGTTTTCAGGAATGTTTTTCAGACTGATATGACCGCTGTCAAAAACAAGGTCATTCAATGTAATGGTTTCAGGCAGAGAGAGTTCTTTAATGATTCCCGGCAACAGTCTATCCTTAATCGTTTGAATGGCGTTTCTCACGGCCATGCCGTTCAGATCGGAGCCTGAGGAGGCTGCAGTAGCTGAAGTATTTGGAATTATCGAAGTGTTGGTTGGATGAATTTTGACATCCTCAGCCGGAATGCCCAGTTCATTACAGGCAATGCCAAGCATCTTGGTGTACAGTCCCTGACCCATTTCGGTACCTCCATGGCTGATGAGTACGGTTCCGTCCTGATAAATATTTACCAGAGCGCCGGCCTGGTTCAGAAATGACGTAGTAAAGGAAATTCCGAATTTTACCGGGGTAAGGGCGATTCCTTTTTTATGGTAAGGATGGATGGCATTAAATCGGTCGATCTCTTGTTTTCGGGAAAAATAATCGGAGGATTCAGTAATTTTCTCAATAATAACCGAAAGTCTGTTGTTTTCCACCTCTTGATCATAGTGGGTAATATTGAAGGGAGCTACCCGGTAGAAATTCATCCGACGAATTTCCAGAGGATCTTTCTTTAGAAAGCGGGCAATTCTGTCGATAATTTCTTCTATAACGGCCATTCCCTGCGGTCCTCCGAAACCTCTGAAGGCAGTATTGGACGGGAGGTTGGTTCTGTATGCCTTTCCGATAACCCTGAGGTTCGGAATATAATAAGCGTTATCAATATGGAACAACGCTCTTTCGAGGATGGCCAGTGACAAATCGGTAGCCGCACCGGCATCGGAGTTGAGTTCCACATCCAGTGCGATCAGTTTACCTTCATTGGTAAATCCTGCTTTATAGAATGACAGGAAGCGGTGGCGTTTGCCGGTGATGATCTGGTCGTCATCGCGGAAAAGGCTGATTTTCACCGGTCGTCCGGTTGCCCATGCCAATAAAGCTGCCCAGGCGGCTACATGGTTGGCCTGCGTTTCCTTTCCGCCAAAGCCTCCGCCCAATCGCCTGGTTTCCACTACTACATCCTTTCTCTGCCATCCTAAAACCTCCGCTACAATAGCCTGGGTTTCAGAGGGGTGCTGGGTAGAACTGTACACTTTCATTTCATTGCCTTCGCCCGGAACGGCCAATGCAGCCTGGGTTTCGAGGTACCAGTGTTCCTGTGCGCCGGTTTTTAAACTGCCTTCGAGGATGCATTCCGAATCTCTGAAAGCTTTTTCAATATTTCCGGTTTCAATTTTTCTGGGGTGAGAAATCAGGGTGTTTTTATGAATCGCTTCTTCCAGGGTGGTTACGGGGGGCTCCTCCGCTTTTTCTATCACAATTTCTATGAGTCTGGCGGCTTTATTGGCCGCATCTTCATTTTCTGCCGCAATAAGAGCGACTACCTGCCCGATAAAATCAACCTTACCATTCGCCAGACAGGGCTCGTCATGAATGACCGGTCCCATTTGATTAATACCTGGAATATCTTTGGCAGTTAGTATTTTAGCCACTCCTTTTACTGATAAAGCCTGTTCCGTATTGATTGAACGAATTTTTCCTGAAGCTATCCTGCTGTAAAAAGGCAAGCCAAAAAGTAATCCCGGTTGATCCATATCATCGATGTAAACTGCCTTGCCGGTAACATGGGCTGTTGCGCTGTCGTGTTTCAGCAATCTTTCCTTCTGATCGCCCTTCAATTGATCTTGATTTCCCATGGATTAAAGATTTTGGTGATCGTTAAAGAATTTCAATAATAAGTTTCCTGCAGCTTTTCTGCGGTAGAATTCGCCCGACCGGGCATCGGAAAGCGGGGTGAAATCAGAGGAAATATGGGTCGCTGCTTTCTCCGCATTTTCAAGGTTCCAGGTTTTGCCTCTAAGGAATGATTCACAGGAAGCAGCGTTTTTCACCATTTCGGCCATACCCCCGTAAAAGGCAGAGAAGTCGGTAATTTTGTGATCTGCATCAGTTTTTAACCGGAAGGCAGCAGATACCGTAGAAATGTCCATTTCTTTGCGTTTGGATACCTTGTAGGCCTTTATCAGCGTATGTGCTTCAGGTTTTGGAATAATAACCATGGTAATCAGTTCATCATCCCTAAGGTCGGTTTTATGGTATCCTTTTAAAAAGTCATGGAATTCAACAATCCGGTGATGGTCGGATGCGTCGAGTTTTATTTTTGCCCGGTACGCTGCCAGTAAAGGAAGCAGATCACCGATAGGGGATGCAGACCCGAGGTTTCCGCCAAGGGTTGCGGCATTACGTATTTGATAAGATCCAAACCATTTGAGAATCTCAGCAAAAGAAGGGAGCCGGTCTTCGCAAAAGCTTTTGATGTCTTCGAGGCTGGTACCTGCACCCATGTAATAATTGGAATGATCTTCGAAACAAAACTGCAGCTCATTGATGTCAGATATATCGATAACCTGCTGATAATGAGCTTTTTTCTTGTTTAATGCAACCGCCAGGTCGGTACTGCCTGCAATGATCTTACTGTGTGGGAATTCAGCTTTGAAATTCAGGGCTTCTTCAAGGGTAAAAGGTTTCAGGTACACCTGATCACCACTTCTCAATGCCAGCGAGGTTTTATCTGGGTTCAGCCTTTGTAGTTTTTCCAGAATTTCTTCTTCGTGTACTGTAAAATAATCTTCCACATGCATGTTGCACAATTGAAAGGCAGCGTCAATAATAAACTGGTACCCGGTACACCGGCAGAGGTTTCCGGCCAGGTGCTCCTGAATAGTTTCAAGGGTGGGATGGGTATTGTTTTTTTGCAGGGCGAAGAGTGACATCACAATACCCGGTGTACAAAATCCGCACTGGCTGCCATAGTTATCCACCATAACCTGTTGTGCCGGATGTAACTGACCGGGAACCTTGCTTAATCCTTCTATGGTTATCAGGCTTTTACCATGAAGCATCGGCAGAAACAGCAAACATGAATTTTTTGCCTGGTACTTCATATTTCCTTTTTCGTCCGGTTCACCTACCACAACGGTACAAGCGCCGCAATCACCCTGTCCGCAGCCTTCCTTGGTACCTTTGTAGCCATTCAGGCTTCTGAGATACTTCAAAACGGTAGTCAACGGATGTATTGCGGAAGTTGCAAAATCAATGTGTATGGGTTGATCGTTCAATAGAAACTGGATTGAATTCATATGGTGATAATTGAACGTTAGATATTTTTCTTTCCAATTGAATTTCTGACATCAATAAGTTTGGCCAGAATGCTGACGGCAATCTCTTCAGGTGTTTCGGCATGAAACGGGATGCCAATGGGCATGTCGATCCTTGCTATTTGTTCTTCCGTAAGCTGATAGACTTCTCGGAATGTTTTCCTGGCCATTTCTACTTTGCGTTTACTGCCAATCATACCCAGATAAGCTGATTCCAGTCTGGCACAGCGGGCTGTGATCAACTCGTCGTATTTATGCCGGGGAGTGGTAACCACAATATAGGTATTATTGCCTGTTTCAAGCGTAATTCCTGAAGTTTCAAAAGGCTCATGAAGGGTACTGACGGAGGTTCCTGCATATTGACCCAGAATTTCTTCCCTTTCATCAATAACAGTAACTTCAAAGCCCAGTTTACCTGCGAGGTCAGCCAGCGCCCCGCCAACATGACCTCCGCCAAAAATGACCAGCCGGGAAGCCTGATTCAAGGGTTCGATGTAAATTTCCATATATCCACCGCAGTGCATGTTCAGGTCGTTTTCGAGGTTAAATTTTACCACGAAAGGCGCAGCGGCGAAACAAAATTCGCGGGCTTTTTCAATGATCTGAAATTCAACCGCTCCGCCACCAATGGTGCCTTTGGTGGTTTTATCCTCGAACAGAATCATTTTGGCGCCGGGTCCTCTCGGGGTGGATCCCTGTGTATGGGTAACGATACAGAGCGCTGCGCGCAAATTTCCCTGGGCAGCGCCGATGATCTCCTTATAGATATTATCCATAATGTTTTCTTAGTTTTGCCGCTAATTTACTACAAAAAATAATTGAAAATGAATGCCGGTTCACACAGTATCCGGGAGGTAAGGGCTTACCTCATGGCTCAGTTGATGAAGTATTATTCTGCCGGTGAAGCTAATTCATTATTAAACAATTTGTTAACATATGTTCTGAATTTGCCTTTATATAAAATACTCACTGAACCCGGACTGATAATAAGTCAGGAAAAATATCAGAAAACCCTGATGATTCTGAATGAACTGATCCAATATAAACCGGTGCAATATATAACCGGATCCGTTGATTTCTGCGGTTTACCGGTGAAAGTTGACCAGCGGGTGTTAATACCCCGGCCGGAAACGGAAGAACTTTGTGAGATTTGTTGTAACAAGCTTGAAGGTCAACATGCACTTCCTCTGAAGATTCTGGATATCGGTACCGGAAGCGGGTGCCTGGCCATTGCATTGAAAAAACGTTCGTCCGGTTTTTTCGTTTACGGGTTGGATAAATCTGCAGAGGCTCTTGAACTTGCCGCTTTAAATGCTGAAATCAATCAGGTAGAAATCAACTGGATATGTGGAGATTTTTTAGATATAGCCAATCAGGGAGGACTAGATATTCTCGATGTAATCATCAGTAATCCGCCATATATTCCGGAATCAATGAAAAGTGCGATGGAACGGAATGTTACTGATTATGAGCCACCAATGGCATTATTTGTACCCGAAAAGGATCCTCTGTGTTTTTACAGGGCCATCCGCGGATTTTGCAATGACCACTTACATCCCGGAGGATTTGTTTTTCTGGAAACCTATGAGTTGAATCATCGGGAGGTACAGGCATTATTTGAGAAGGAAATATTTGATCATTATCCTGAAACCCATGATTTCAGAGGAAAAGAGCGGTTTGTCTGCGTCAGGAAAAAATAATGAGCAGGATGAGAATTCTTTTAATTATAGATTATAGATTATAGATTATAGATTGAAATACAGTTCGTTAGTTAAACTATCCACGAGTCATCCCGAACAAAGTGAGGGATCCCTCGCTTCGCTCGGGATGAGTCCTCAATAGTATAATCTCTTTCATTTTCAATTTTCAAATTTTTAAATTCTCTCTTTCCCCAAATATTGAACTTCCGATTCTCACCATGGTGCTGCCTTCTTCAATGGCTATACGGTAATCGTCAGACATGCCCATCGAGATTTCATTAAATCGCTCATCATCAGTGAAGTATTGGGATTTTAGAGTATCAAAATATGACCTGAGGGTACGGAATTCAGACCGGATCAAACGAACATCATCGGTAAAAGTGGCCATGCCCATCACTCCGCAAATAATTGCATGCTGATTGACATTTTGCTTGAAAGTTTCCAATAAGGATATGGCTTCCTGAAGGTCCAGACCATATTTGGTTTCTTCAGTGGCGATATGAAACTGCAAAAGACAATTAACCGCAATATTTTGTTTTCCTGCTTCGATATTGATCATATTCAGCAGTTTTTCACTATCCACCGAATGGATGAGGGCTACTTTTGAAATGACTGTCTTAACTTTATTGGTCTGTAAATGGCCGATCAGGTGCCATTCAACATCTTTGGGAAGTTCGGGAAATTTTTGAATTAATTCCTGTACCCTGTTTTCTCCAAAAGCCTTTTGTCCTGCCTGGTAAGCTTCCATGATGCTTTCAGTCGGATGAGTCTTGCTTACCGCAATCAGCCTGACATGCCCGGGCAGTTCACTTTTGATTTTCAACAGGTTTTCGGAAATCATAAATAATTCTGGCTTTGAATGGAATACTGAATTCAATCAACAGCTATCAATGTTTGGCAAAAATATGAATTAAGAAGGAATCAGAGAGATTTCCGCATTCATAAAACCATGCATTCATTTATAAATATTTTTAATTTTGCCGGAAAACGTTATGATTCTTATTGCTGACAGCGGTTCCACTAAAACCCACTGGGCGCTGGTAAAATCTAAATACCGGGCGGAACAGTTTGAGTCGCCCGGACTGAATCCGTATTTCAATTCTGATCAGGAAATTGAGACGGTGGTTCAAAAGGAGGTATTTCCAAATATTCCGGAGAAATTGGTAGACAAAGTAATTTTTTTCGGGGCAGGTTGTTCGAGCGCCCAGAATTGTCACAGAGTAGAAGATGCCCTGCAGCAGGTATGCAAATCGGCCCGGATTTCTATTCTGCACGATATTCTTGGAGCAGCCATAGCCACCTGCGGCGATCAGGCAGGAATTACCGGGATCCTGGGAACCGGTTCCAATTCGTGTCTGTATAATGGAAAAGAGATCACCTCAGTTCTGCCTTCATTTGGCTATTTATACGGAGATGAAGGATCAGGTGGCTGGATCGGTAAACATCTGCTGGGAGCCTACCTTAAGGAAACCTTACCTGGAGAACTTGCAGAAAAGTTTTATAACAAATATCCCATGGATTTGCCTGAAATTCTGACCAATCTTTACAACAAACCCCGTCCGAACCGGTTTTTAGCCCGGTTCACCTATTTTTGCAGTGAAAATATGGAACATCCGTTTATCCGGGAGTTACTGAAAGAAGGATTCAGGGAGTTCTTCAGAAATCAGATAACCCGGCATCCTGGCTATGAATTTGTTCCGGTAAGTTTTGTAGGTTCTATAGCATTTGTTTTCAGGGAATTACTACATGAAGTATGTAATGATTTCGGGGTGTCAGTGGGTAAAATCATTCAAAATCCGATTGAAGGAATGATTGATTACTATACGGGCAAGATGGATGAATGAATTATGAATTATAAATTTTGAATTATTATGTATAACATGTTGAAGATCAATTTGTTGTTATTGTTGTATATATTCGTTTTTGGTGTACAACCGGTTAAAGCACAAGAGAAAGTGTTAAAAATTGAGGATGCCATGAATCGAGCCCTCTTTCCCGACCGTATCAATCAACTGGCGTGGAGGGATGCCGGAAGTATTTCCTATGTGGAGAATAACCACCTTGTGCAGAAATATATATCAAATAATCAGGTAGATACGTTGGTTTACCTCAAGGATCTCAGTAATAGAATTGTGGAAGCCGGATTGAAGGAGCTCCGATCATTTCCGAGGTATGAATGGCTGGATACTGAAAATATAATGTTGGAAACCCAAAGGTCATTGTTTCAGTATAACCTGCTTACCGGTAACCTGAAAAAGGTTAATTCATATCCCGAAGAGGCCGATGGGGTTGAAACCGCCCCTGTAACCAATTATATAGCCTACACAAAACATAATAATCTTTTTGTTTCGGTTAACGGGAAAGAAATACAGGTATCGAAAGATAAGAATGAAGGTATTGTAAACGGACAAACGGTGCACAGATCGGAGTTTGGTATCAGGGATGGCATATTCTGGTCACCCAAAGGGAATTTACTGGCTTTTTACCGTAAGGATGAAACCATGGTTACCGATTATCCGTTGGTGGATATTGAACCGAGAATTGCTGAGGTGAAAAACACGAAATATCCCATGGCCGGAGAGATCAGTGAAGAGGTTACCGTTGGGATTTATAACATCAGGACCGGCCGTACGAAATTTCTGAAAACCGACCCTCCTAAAGATACTTATTTTACCAATATTACCTGGTCGCCTGATGAGAAACAGATTTATCTGGCCCAGCTAAACCGGGATCAAAACCATATGAAACTGCAGGTTTTTGATGCAGCCACGGGGGGTTTTATCAAAACGCTATTTGAGGAAACCCATCCCAAATATGTGGAGCCGGAGCACGGACCGGTATTCCTGCCTGATGACCCGGGAAAATTTCTCTGGTACAGTGAGCGGGATGGCTGGAACCACCTTTACCTGTATGATACTGATGGAAAATTACTCAAACAGGTTACTCAGGGAAACTGGGAAGTAACCGAAATCATCGGTTTCGATAAGGATTCTGAAATTTTGTATTATATGTCGACTGAAAAAAGTCCGCTGGAACGGCATCTGTACTCCGTAAGTCTGAAATCTGGAAATAAGCAAATGATCACCGTTGAGCCGGGAACCCACAGAATCATTCCTGCAACTGACATGAAGGTTTTTATCGATCAGTTCAGTAGTGTTGACGTGACTTCCAGGTATCAGATCATTCATCAGAGCGGTAAGAAAATGCTGGAACTGCTTGACTCTAAAAACAATCTTGCAGAATACAATATGGGAAAGACAGAGTTTCTTACCATAACAAATGAGGAGGGCACCGACCTGTATTGCCGCATGATTAAGCCCTACAATTTTGATCCGGCCAAAAAGTATCCGGTACTGGTTTATCTGTATGGCGGCCCGCATGACCAGCTGGTAGAGAATACCTGGCTGGGCGGAGCTTCTATCTGGCTGAATTATCTGTCTTCCAAAGGGTACATAATATGGACGCTGGATAACCGGGGATCAGCACATCGCGGATTTGAGTTTGAAAACGCCATTTTCCGGAGTTGCGGTGGACCGGAGGTGGATGATCAGATGGCCGGCATCCGGTATCTGAAATCGCTTCCTTATGTTGATTCAGCCCGCTTTGGTATTGACGGCTGGAGTTATGGCGGCTTCATGTCGTTATCGGTGATGCTGAAAAATCCGGGTGTCTTTAAAGTAGCTACCGCAGGTGGTCCGGTTATCGACTGGAAATGGTACGAAGTGATGTATGGGGAAAGGTATATGGATACGCCTCAGACCAATCCTGAAGGGTACGCAAAATCAAGTCTTCTCAACTATGTTAAGAATCTGCAGGGAAAGGTTATGCTGATTCACGGAACCATGGATCCCACGGTGGTTTGGCAGCACAGCCTGGCATTTATTAAAAAGTGCGCCGAAGAAGGCAAACCGGTGGATTATATGGTGTATCCGGGTCATGGCCACGGGGTAGGAGGAAAGGACCGGATCCATCTCTGGATGAAGCTCGAACAATATTATCTGGAGAATTTATAGGCTGATTATCTGAAATCCTGTATTTGTTTTTCACTTCACAATCCTGGTAAATTTCATTGAGACTTTGCGGAAAACCATACTATGAATTAGTTTTATAGTAGGACCCTACGCTGTCATAAAGCTCACAGCGATGCTTTTAAGTTTACAGCTTGCTGACCTTGATAGATTCCATTCTATCACCATTTTTAACATTCAGGAAATAAATCCCCGGGAGGATTTCTTCAATATCTAATCTGATTTCCGAAGGATTACTAAAGCTTTCTTCCAATACCACTTGTCCGGATACATTAAGCAACCTTACAGTAACGGGTTGATTAGGTGTTTCCTTTACTAAAATATTTATATATTTTGTAGCAGGGTTTGGGAAAGCAGATATGCTGGATTTGCTTTTATTTTCCTGAACTGAAGTAACATAATTGTTTACCGCAAATTCATGGTTATCGCAAACTATTTCGCTTACTCCATCAGGGATAAAACCCTCTTCCAGGGTATTGGTGCTGGTATTGAAAACAATCAGATGATCCATGAAAAATGAATCGTTTCCTACCATAATCAGGTTACCGGTGGTTTGATCATAAGCTTTGTTTCCGGCCAAAAAATAGGGGTAAGTATTCAGGCTGGCCAATGACGTCACCTGACCGTTAGCCGGATTAATTTCCACGACATCGGTACCGGTATATTGCCCTCCGGAATTAAAGAGTGCAGCTCTGGCATAGATGGTATTTTTTAAATTGTCGTAGTTCATATCCCCGAAATTCATACCGGGAGCATAGGTAAGTACCGGTGTTTTAGTAAAACTAAACTCAGTATCCCTCACGTTTATTTTAAACATCATGAATGTGGAATTCTGATCAATACCGAAATAAAAAAGTATTCCCAGGTTAGAATCGAAGCAAGTGGTTTCCACATTCAGACCCGGAATGCCTGGTTCATTAATGGTTCCGATCAGGCTTTCAGCGCCGGTGGCAATATCATAGCGATTTACATAAATATGTCCCTGCTGGTCGGCTTTCAGGTTATAAATTTTTCCATCAGCCATATCGATTTCAGTGATATTGGAGAAATTATTGAAGTTTTTCCATTCATAGGTGTTGGTGGCAGTATTGAATTCAAATAATCCCGATCCTGTAGAATAACTGCCTGATAAATAATATTTTCCATTCATTGCATCAAAAACTGATGAGCTGAATAAAAGGGTTTCGAGATCAACCGGAAAAGAAACGGAAGAATCAGCCTCGAATGCTTGCCATTTCGCAATATAGGTATCACCGGTCATGAAATCATATTGCTTACCAACCAGGCTGATTTGAGAATCTACCGTGAAAAGAATGAATGCAAAGATGAATGTTAAGAATAAATTGATTTTCATACTATTAAATTTTGAGTGTTCTTTGTTTTCACAAAAGTAATGATAATTATATCAGTAAATGCTTATTCATAAAAATTTCATTCTTTGTACATCAGGTATTTTTTTCGAATTTTCCTGTAATTATCCAGCTCTTCTGACCATGATTCCCTGATCTCTTCTTCCGTGCAACCGTCCATTATCATCAGCCTGAGCCTGTCAGTTCCTGCCAGTTTGTCGAAATAGGGGATAAAGAATCCCGGGATATCGTTCAGGTAGTTGTAAAAATCGAGCAGCCAGCCCAGCTTCAATCCATAGGGGGGCTGCAGGATGGTTTCTGCTTCACGCTCAAGCTGATACCCGTAACATTCAATGCCTTCCAGGGGCGGGCGGGCGCTCATTCCCGGAATGCTGACCGGGGTAAATGAATACTCGCCTTTGCAGAAATACGGATGCCCGATTATCCGGAAGGGCATCATAGTGCCGCGCCCCAGGCTGGCGCTGGTACCTTCGAAAAAACAGACGGATGGATACAGATAAACCGAAGTCATTGAGTTCAGGTTGGGCGAGGGTTTTTCAGGCAGCTGATAAAAAGTGTGGTGATCATAGTTTTTCACGGGAATAACGGTCAGATCGCACTGCAGGCTGTCGGGGAGCCAGTATTCGCCATTCACCATCCGGGCATACTCTCCGATGGTCATTCCATGAACCACAGGTACGGGGTGCAGGCCGACAAACGATTCAAATCCGGGTTGGAGAACCGGTCCGTCCACATAATGGCCATTGGGATTCGGGCGGTCGAAAATCATCAGCGGAACACAGGCCAGGGCGCAGGCTTCCATCATGTAGGTTAGCGTTGAAATGTAGGTGTAGAAACGTACCCCCACATCCTGCATGTCGAATACCACAAGGTCAATCCATAAGCTGTCAACTTTAAAATCGTAATGATCCGGTTTCTTTTTCTTTCCGTAGAGTGAAACGATGGGTAAACCGGTTTTTATATCAAGGGTGTCATTGATCTCGTCGCCGGCATCCACATTTCCTCTGAATCCATGCTCCGGTGAAAATATTTTAACCACCTGAATACCAAGACTTAGTAAAGAGTCCACAAGATGTACAGTACCGATGAGGGAGGTATGATTGGCAACCACAGCCACCCGTTTTCCCGCTAAAAGGGGAAGAAACAGCTCTGGCTGTTCAGCGCCTGTTTTCAGGTTGGGATTATTTTCAGGAAAATATTGGATTTCAAGGGGTAAAGGTTGCATGGACCTATCCTGGGCATATAATGAAACGGATGCAGTAAGTCCATTACTAAAAATGTAAACAGTTATTAAACAGGATATTAACCTTAGGATAAAAGGAATTGTCCGGTAACTCATTTTTGTTTTATGCTGATTAGCTGATTTCATCTGAAACGTATACATTTGCCAAAACATTATAAAAATTGGATTTTAGCCTGTTTATTTCGAAACGGATTCTGAAAAAGGACAAAGATAACTTCTCCCGTCCAATTATCCGAATTTCGGTGATCAGTATTGCCCTTGGCGTTGCGGTCATGATCATTTCCATAGCTGTGGTGCTGGGTTTTAAATCGGCCATTCGCGATAAAGTAGTGGGTTTTGGGTCACACATTCAGATTACTCAGTTTGAGATTAGTCAATCCTTTGAGACCGCTCCCATATCCAGGAATCAGTCTTTTTTGGGGAATCTGAAGGCTATGCCCGGAATACGGCACATTCAGGTATTTGGACTTAAATCGGGATTGATCAAAACGGAAGAAGACATTCAGGGAGTAGTGTTTAAAGGGATTGAAAAGGATTTTAACTGGGACTTTTTTGAGCCGAAAATTCAGCAGGGCCGTAAACTGGTTTTGAACGACACTGTAGTATCCAATGAAATACTCATTTCCCAGTCGCTGGCTTCTCTGCTTAAGTTTAAGTTGGGCGATGATGTAAGGATGTACTTTATTGTGGAAGGGGAGATGCAACCGAGGGGACGTAAGTTTCAGATCAAAGGGATTTATAACACCGGGCTGGAAGAATTTGATAAAATCTATGTAATCGGGGATATACGGCATATCCGGAAACTAAACGGCTGGGGTGACGACCAGGTGGCAGGATTTGAAATCCTGATCGACGATTTTGACCGGATTGAGGAAATGAGGGCGGCTGTTAACACGGAATTACCCTATGATCTGAAAGCAACCACTATTACTGATATCAATCCCCAGATTTTTGACTGGCTCAATCTCCAGGATATGAATGTGGCCATTATAATTATCCTGATGGTGTTGGTATCCATTATCAGCATGATCTCCACCCTATTAATCCTGGTGCTGGAAAAAACGAACATGATTGGAATTCTTAAGGCGTTAGGCAGTTCCAATCCGGCTATCCGGCGAATTTTTATGATCCAGGCCGGTTTTATCATTCTGAAAGGTTTATTCTGGGGAAATTTCATTGGATTAGCCCTGGCTTTACTACAACTTCAAACCGGCTGGTTCCGGCTTGATGAAACCTCCTATTATGTTTCAAGGGTTCCCGTTCAATTGGATATTTGGTCGGTTTTGCTCATAAACGCAGGTACATTTCTGATCTGCCTGACTGTTCTGATCATTCCGGCCATTGTGATTTCAAGGATCTCGCCCATCAGAGCCATTCGTTGGGAATAATTTTCGGAAATATGGGTACAGGATAATTTATTATTTTAGCGGCAACTAATTTAAACTTAAAATTATGAAAGACAAAGCTACAGGATTTGTTAATGAATTCAGGGAGTTTGCCATGAGAGGCAATGTGCTCGACATGGCCGTAGGGATTATCATTGGAGGCGCATTTGGGAAAATTGTGTCTTCCTTTGTTTCCGATGTCATTATGCCTCCTATCGGATTGTTGCTGGGCGGTGTCGATTTCAAGGATTTGAAATGGGTGATCAGGGATGCCCAGCCGGCCATCATGGATGGGGAAAACGTGGTGAGTGAAGCAGTTCAGGCTGTCAGTCTCAATTACGGAGTATTTATCAATTCGGTCATTGATTTTGTGCTCATTGCTTTTGCTATCTTCTTGATGATCAAGGCCATTAATGCCGCCAGAAGAAAGAGTGAACCGGTTGAAGAACCTGCGCCTCCTGCTCCTCCTGAACCATCCAAAGAAGAAAAACTGCTGACTGAGATCAGGGATATTCTGAAAACTCAGTCGTTAAAGCAGTAAAGTAAATTAAAAAGTTATTTTTCCGGGGTCGTTTCAATGGCCCCGGCTTTTTTTTCTGCCTCCTGAATCAGGGCATCGGCCTTTTTTTGTGCTTCATTTACCAGATTATCGCCCTGTTTTTTAGCTTCTTCTACCATTTTATCCGCTTTTTTATAAGCTTCAGTCTTGAGTTTTTCAGCTGATTTTTTGGCTGCCGCTTCTGCAATAAACCCATTCTTTTTGCCTTCAGCAATCAGTGCCTGTGCCTGTTTGTCGGCTTCCGCCTTTGCTTTGACGGATGCATTAACCGCTGCTTGTTCAAGCTCGGCAGCTTTTTTCCGGGCTTCGCTCACCATCTGATCGGCTTTGGTTTTGGCATCGCTGATAATTTTATCGGCCTCAGCCTTGGCATTGGCGCGTTGTTTCTGAATTTCCTCTTTCACCTTATCTTCAGCCTGGGTTTTAACCTTGTTAAACTCATCCAGCGCTTTCTGTTTGAGCTCATCAGCCAGTTTGCCCTTGGCATCCTTTAAGGAAACTTTAACTGTTGGATCTGTTACAGTTCCTGTGATCAGGGCACTGACCGGTACTGTATTCCCCAATTTAATATCAGCGCCCGATTTGGACGCCTCTGAAACCAGGTTACTCAATGCCATGTTGGCAGCGCTGCCAAAGTATTTCATCGGGAAATTCATATCCATGAAAAAGTTCAGCGCCTGATCAAGCCCGGCAGTACCTCCAGCCGTTGAACTGATGTCGCCCATTTTAATTTCGAACGGTTTCACCCCAATCAGCCCTTCAGCAATTTCGAAAGAAAGATTGACCGGATTGACGTTAACATCTTTCAATTCATTGATTTTCAATAATCCGGACAATTTATCGAGGACGGAAAGTTTATTAATTACCACATTTCCGGTTTTAAGGGTTCCTTTTCCGTTAATGGATTTATAATCAGGATTCATCCCTGAATCGAGGTTGGTGGTCATGTTCATGCCCAATGTCATTTTGCCGGATACTTTCTGTAAAATGGGAGCAAACCGGTTGATCATTTCAAAAGTAGCTGTGGCTTTCTGAATATCAATGTCGATCAGGTTGAAGTCGAACCCGGCTTTTGGCAGGTTGATATCTCTTGAATCATAGGCTCCGGTTACCTTCATACTGCCATCCAGCATACCCATGGAAAGATTGTTGAGCATTACCTGCTGGTCTTTTATCTGAATAACCCCTATAACATTGCTCATTTCCATATTGTCATAGATCAGTTTCCCGATTTCCGATTTCATGGTGAAATCGATATTGGCCGGAATCTGAATGGCCGCCATTGAGGAAGTATCGGATACAGAAGTAGTGGTAGTATCGGTGGCCGGCATAAAATCATTGAGATCAATCTGATTGCTTTTTAAATTTAGCTGGCCGAGCAGGGTACCTTCAGAAAGGAAATAGGCGAGATAATTCTCAAGTTTTCCATTGGCAGATAATCCTGTTTTTCCAATATTTAATGAGAAGCGACCCATTTCAATAAAGGCCGGTTCAAAGGCAAACAGCATATCGGCCACCATTTTGCCGTAAGTAAAATCAGGCGCTGAATAGATCAGATTGTTGGCCTGCATGGAGCCTTTTGCCTGGAATTCATTAAATTTTTTCTGCTCTATCATCGATTGATTTCCTTTCAGGAACAGGTCGGATTCAATGATGCCGGACAATTCGGTTTTTTCATCGAGTGGATAGAACTCCTGTACACTTTTCAGATCGATTCTCCCTTTAATGGCGGATTCGATATAAGGATCACTCACAGGGGTTTTCAACAAAAGTTTGACATCCAGCGGATTTCCGCCCATTTCCACATGAAACTGATCTACCGTGATCACCGTATTATCTGGTACTCCGTCCGGATTGGCAATGCTGGTTTTTAGCGCTATTTTTTCGACCGGCCTGGGCAGCGATTCATACCGGAAACTACCGTCGGAAACCGCCAGGTTCACACTGAATCCCGGCATGGTTTTGTCGTTATAGATGCCTTTTACATTTCCGTCGAAAGCCAGTTTTCCGGTAGCTTTCAAAGAAGCAAAATCCTTTTGGTAAATAGCCGGAACCAGCGAAAGCAGCGCCCGGAAATCGTCGGATGGCGCTTTGAAACTGATATCCATGGTATAGTCATCATTGGGCGCTATGCCAAACATACCTTCGAAGAATACCTCAAATTCGTTAAGTTTTAGCTCATTATCTGAAAATTTAAAGCTAAAGTTATTCAGATCGGCCTCAATGTCAGCCGCCAGATTAGCCTTTGTTTTGGAGAGATACCTGAAATTCTCATAATCCACCGAAAGTTCCTCAATACTGGTTTGAGTTTCAAGTGTTGTGATATCGGCTGTCAGATCCCCTTTTAAAGTATGATTGAGACCGGTGGCCGAAACATAGGTTACCAGCGATGCATCATCATAAACCAGGGTGCCATCGGTAATTTCTACTTTTTTAAGGGTGAGTTTGAAATTAGATGGAGTGGTATCTGCTTCTTCAGTAACCGTGGTATCTGACGGCACAGCAATATCCCAATTGGCTTTTCCGTCTTTCAGCACTTTTAAAAATATATCCGGCTTATTCAGGGATATTTTCTCAACGGAATAGGAGCCTGAAAACAGGATATCCCACAGATCAACGGTGATTTTCAGCGATTCGATACCGGCCAGAGTATCCCCCGTGAAAGGTTCTTTACCCACAATGCTCAGTTCATTCAGTGAAAGCGTCAGATTGGGAAATGAGGTGAAGAAATTCAATCCTACACTTTTAAAGTCAACTGTTGCATTGACATTTTTGTTGGTTTCCTCCTTGATGGCGTTGATGATCTTTCCTTTGAATGCGAAAGGTAACACAATTAAAATCAGAAGGATAGCCAGCAGAACTATCGCTGAAATTTTTAATGCTTTTTTCATGATTTTCAGGTTATTGATGACAATTGTTGAAAGCACAAATTTAGAAAACAATCAGGAAACCCGGGTACACTTAAGCAAATAAAATCCGTGATTATTAATCAGGCTGCATGTATTTTGCAATAAGCAGTTCCAATTCATTTCTGATGTTTTCCAGCGCTTTCTGACCAGCTTCCAGTATGAGGGGAAATTTTTCCGTATCCCATATGGAGAGATAATGATCGAACATTACTTTCATCCAGATGATTTCGGCATTCAGTAAATCGACAGATAATACATTCTGGTAGCCGATAATGGTTTTTGCATACATTTTACTCACATGCATCATCGATTCCAGGGGGCCTTCCGGATTCTCCTGCAGATTCTCCAAAAAATCAAGAACGATGATGATATCCGGGTTTCGTTTTACAGCCTGCAGCACCGGGACAGGAGCTGAATACACTCCGTCGAACAGCCATCTGTCGTTTATTTTTACCGGAGGCAGAAAAGGATAGATAGCCGAGGAGGCAAATAATGCAGTAACCAGATCCCCGTTTTCCAGCCCGATACCCTCTCCGGTTTGAAAATCAGTAGTTTGAAAAATGGTTTTGACACGTAAATCTTCAAGACGGGTATCGTCGAACCATTTTCTGGCAAACCGGTAGAGCGGTTGTGTGCGAAAAAGCGCTGAATTCCGGTTCAGCTTTCCAAATGGCAGGTGCCCCAAAGCCATCCATGCTTTGTAATTTGGACGGAAGAGAGATTTGCTGACTAAAGGCAGAATTTTGTCGAAAACATATTCGGGAGTATAACCGCAGGCATATAGGGCCGACATAATGGCGCCTCCGCTGCAGCCCACCAGCAGGTCGATGCCGATTTTCTGATCTTCCAGAAACCGGAAAAGCGGAACCGCAGAAAAGGGTTTTAACCCGCCGCCTCCAACCACAACAGCTATTTTGGGTTTAGGGGATTTTAATGGTTTCATGATTCAACAAAATTTTAAAGGCCGAAAATACTATAAAAACGGCCAGTAACACCGAGACCACCGCATCCAGAAAAATAATTATTTCAAAAGTTTTCAGAAGGATAGTGGCCAGCATGGTAAGCAAAACACAAATGTTGATCAAAAACTTTGTTCGAAACAGAATCCATTGTGCCTTCATGATTTTTGAACCGGTTTTACGGGCAATGTGCAGGTTTTTTTGCCATAACCAGCCATTGATGGTAGCTGAAAACAGTGCGGCTCCCATTCCAAGAACTCCACCGGTGAAGCTGATCACCTGTGGTTCCAGAAAGCGCTGATATGCGATAAAGATGACTATGAAAGCAGAAATCAGCATTATTATACCGGTAACCAGTGCCGTTTTTAGTTCAGGATTTCTGAAACGCTCCGGATGTTTATGGATCAGTTTGAGTGATATCCAGGAAAGGAAGATGGCAAAAGTCTCATTACCGCTTCGAAAAGCTTCGGCCAGCAGCACTACTGAATTGGCCAGCCAGGTTATATAAATGAAGGGAATCAGGGTAGCAACGCCAATAATTAGTCCCGTCAGGACGGCGCTTTCTTTTTCATTTTGATATCCGGAGGTTGGATTCATCATAATCTCACAGATCCAGCAATGTTTTTCCGGATGCTTTCAGGAGTCCGGATGACCATCTGATAATTACGAATGCACTGATGACTGCACCTGCAGCATCGAGCCAGAGCCAGTTCCACACCATCGCGCCGATAAGGGCAATAATGGCTGTTACGCTGGTGAGGGCATCGGCCAGCACATGCAGATAGGCTGCTTTGATGTTGTGATCCGACTCTTCCTCATGATGGTGTAAAATAATGGCGCTCACTATATTGACAATCAGTCCGATAGCAGCAACCAGGATGGCTTCGTCATAATCTATGGAAGAAGGATGAAAAATCCGGGTAACAGCCTGATATAGAATTACAAAGGCAAAGATCAGCAGCAACAGACCGCTGCTGTAACCCGAAAGTGAGAGAATTTTGTTTTTATCACCTCTGAAGTGCCCGTTTGAGGTTACTTTTCGAACCACTACGTAAGCCAACCAGCTCAGTCCGATGGCCAATACGTGGGAACCCATGTGTATACCATCGGCCAGCAAGGCCATGGAACGGGTAGTAATACCGAAAAATATTTCAACCACCATGGTAACTGCTGTAAGCGCCACCACCCATAAGGTCTTTTTTTCATGGTTATTGATGGATTCCATAATCAGGGTATGCTGGATTCAAAATCAAAGGCTTAGCTTGAAGAGACTATTTTTACAACCGGCAAATTAACACAAAATCTACTTCCACTTTAAAATTTCACCCGACCATGACTTAACATTAAAGCCTGCAGTATAACCAATTCTTTCATTGACGAAAAACACCGATGTTAACAGGTTCTGATCAATAACGGGCAACGCTGTCCAGTGAATACCTCCGTCGCTGGTTTTGACAATGTTTCCGTTTTGACCGACAGCAAAACCTGTGGCAGAATTTGGAAATGCAACTGCGATAAACCCGTCGATTCCGGAGTTATTAACATTTATCCAGCGCTCACCTCCGTCGGTAGTTTTTAGAATTGCCGTGGCACATGCCGCAAAACCTGTGTTGGCGTCAGTAAAAACAATCGATTCGGGTAAAAAATTGCTGGTAGAAACAGAATCCCAGGTGGCACCGCCATTGTTGGTTTTTAAAATGAATCCGTACGAATTTCCGGTTTGGTTTTGGTAACCAGCAATATAACCTGTTTGTGAGTCGGTGAAAAATACAGAGTGCAACTGGGCGGAAGTTCCGCTGTTCAACACGTTCCAGTTTAGCCCGCTATCTGTCGTTTTTAAGACAGTTCCGGCAATACCTGTTACAAATCCTACATCAGAATCGAAAAAATAGGCTGTTTGAAGAAAATAATTTTCACCCTTAAAAACCGGAAACCAATGAGCACCGGCATCTATGGTTTTTAAAATCTGTGAATGGCTTACCAGATATCCGGTAGATGGATTTGTAAAAACCACTGAACTGAGGTCGGGCATGGTGTCGGTCGTAATGTTCAGCCAGGATAATCCGCCATTAGTGGTCTTCAGCAATACCCCATGCAGGAAGTATCCGGCTTCGTTGATGAATGATCCTGCCGCATATCCGGTTATTGAATCAGTAAAACAGAGCGACCTGATAAATATGTTAGGTTGGGATGACACCAGTCTCCATTTGGCATCAATATTTCCATAGACGGGATCAGATGGAGTTTTCCGGCAACTCAGAAAAAAAATTAGTAGCAGAAAGAGGCTATAAACCGGAACAAATCCGGGTTTTCTTGAATCTGTCATATCATGTATAAGCTAATTATAAAGAAAATATAAAAACATAGTCTGGCTGGTATTTTTTTATGTCAAACCTCTTATTTCATCAATTTAATTTTGTGTCAGTCCGGTAGTCTGAATTATCAGTTCCATTGACAAGCCCATTTTTAATAATTCGCTTGCCACCTCATTTTTTCCTTCAACCTTGCCTTCTAAACTGCCTTCATCCCTGGGAGTATATAGGGTATTATTTAAATCGCGGTAGTATTTTAAACTATCCTCATAAGAACGAACCTGTTCCCTGGAAAAATGAGCAATCTCATCCGTCCGGAATTGTTTTTTGCAAATTTTCCCTCGAAGTTTTTCAGGGATTCTGTTTATCCGGTTCAGGTTTTTTAAAACATAATTTGCCTCTTCACCAAACAGCTTTTTAAAACCAACGTTGGAATAAGGATTGATATATTTCTCAACAAATCTGTCTATGATCATTTTTTTGCAAGGATATAAAATGCCATCATTTTATTTGTTAAAAAACTACAGATAAGATAACTATCATTGGGATTTATCATTTTCTTTAACCGAAAGCAGCGCTTTTATCCCCAATTAATCAGGGTCTGTTATCCAGAAGTGCTGAATTCACAGGATATTATTGCCCTATTGCCTGATCGCTCATCGCGCGTCAGTACTCCTCCGGAATGTAATTCTGTTCACTCTTGGGCGGACGAACCACATGATGTAATCCCGGCCGTGCCGGAAGGTCAATAGGAGGGGGAGTAAGGTCTTCATATCGGATCATGGACAGCAGGTGGTGGATCATGTTTAACCGGGCTTTGCGCTTGTCATCGCTTTCCACTACCCACCAGGGGGAGAGTTTAGTATCGGTATAGGAGAACATTTCATCCTTGGCTTTGGAATATTCTACCCATTTGATACGTGATTCGAGATCGACGGGACTGATCTTCCAACGCTTGGTAGGGTCTTCAATACGGGCCTGGAAGCGGCGTTCCTGCTCTTCTTCACTTACCGAGAACCAGTACTTCAGCAAGATAACCCCCGAACGGATGATCATCTGCTCAAACATGGGGCAGGCTCTCAGAAAATCCCAATATTCCTCATCACTGCAGAATCCCATAACCCGCTCCACACCAGCGCGATTATACCAGCTGCGGTCGAACAGGACGATTTCACCGGCTGAGGGCAGGTGTGCCACATATCGCTGGAAATACCACTGGGTTTTTTCTTTCTCTGTAGGTACTCCAAGCGCTACCACCCGGCAGATACGGGGATTCAGACACTCGGTGATCCGTTTGATCGTGCCTCCTTTTCCGGCAGCATCCCTCCCTTCAAAAAGCACTACCACCCGCAATCCTTTGTGCTTGATCCATTCCTGTAGTTTTACCAGTTCAATCTGAAGATTCCTGATTTCAAGCTCATACGTTTTACGCTTGATTTTGGAAGTGCTTTCCTCAATATCCTCAGGCAGGTGGTTATCCGAATTGTCGTCCTGCCATTCTAACTTTTCTTTTTTTTCTTTTTTTTCCTTTTTACCCGATTTTTTGTCTTTTGACATTTTTCACGTAGATTATGTTTTGCCAATGTTGTTTGTTACCGCAAATATACAATATCATTTAACGAACTGCCTCATATATTAAGGCTGCTGCTTTGGCTGATGCTCCTGAGCCTCCGAGAATTTTTTCCAGCCTGTCATATCCTGTTAATATTCCCGAACGGTACTGTCTGTCTGTTAGCAACTTACCCAACTCATTTTGAAGATTTCCGGGGGTAAGATCGTACTGAATAAGCTCCTGCACGATTTTTTCACCGGCGATCAGGTTTACCAGTGAGATGTATTTGACATCTACAATTCTTCTGGCTATTTCGAAGGAGACGGGATTTCCCCTGTAACATACCACCTGCGGACATTTCAGCAAGGCCGTTTCGAGGGTGGCAGTTCCGGATGTTACCAGGGCGGCATTCGCAAAACTTAACAGATGGTGGGTTTGCCCAAAAATAATTTTTACTTCAGAATTGAGTGTGATCTCTTTATAGAAACCGGGAGTCAGGGATGGAGCGCCGGCAATCACAAACTGATAATCCTTGAAATGTGCTGATACCTCCGTCATGATTTTCAGCATGGCTTTCACCTCCTGTTTGCGGCTTCCCGGAAGTAAAGCTACCATGGGTTTATTATCCAACTGATTGGTTTGCAGAAATTTTTGTAAAGTTGGGATAGAGTCCTTTTCTTTATTCAGCGCGTCAATCAACGGATGACCTACAAAATCAACCGGGTAGTTATACCGGGCATAGAATTCTTTTTCAAAGGGAAGAATGACCATCATTTTATCCACCACTCTTTTAATGGTTTTCACCCTCGATTTTTTCCAGGCCCAAACCTGGGGCGATATGTAATAATACACTTTAAAACCCTGTTCATGCGCAAATTCAGCGATCCTGAGGTTAAAGCCGGGATAGTCGACGAGGATGAGTATGTCGGGTTTAAACTGAAGGATATCTGTTTTACAGAAAGCAAGGTTTTTGGCTATAGTTCTGATATTCAGCAGAACTTCGATAAACCCCATAAAGGCAAGATCGCGGTAATGTTTAACAATGGTTCCGCCCTGAGCCTGCATCATATCGCCTCCCCAGCACCGGAAAACAGCGTTCTGGTCGAGCTTGTTTAATTCATGCATCAGGTTGGAGGCATGCAGATCGCCTGATGCTTCGCCTGCAATGAGGTAATATTTCATGAGCTTACCAACGGTTGTAAAAATGAAGGAATACCATCAGTACGGTGATTACCAGCAAACTTTGACCGGTACGGTCGTATTTGAGCCGGACGAGGTAATATCTGACCGGGATAAAGTTAACTGCTATGGCCAGAATTCTCAGGATTTCCGGCCGGTTAAGGGTAATTCCTGCCGGTGCAATCAGGTAATGATAGGCTACATAAAGTAAGATATAGGTAATTAAAGGGAGTACTGTCCCGATGATGATCCCGAAAATATAGCCGTCGGTGTGCAGCAGCTTTTTCAGGGGATTAACTGTTGGATTTTCCTCCATTGAACCATTGTTTTATAGGATTGATAGCTTCATGAGCCGTAAAATCGAACTTAACGGGAACTACAGAAATATAGTTATTGTCGAGTACGTGGAAGTCGGTATCGGGTCTGTTGTCGGTATTGACAAACGATCCGGTGATCCAGAAGTAGGGGCGCCCATGAGGATCAGTACGGGCATCATAATCTTCATCCCAGAAACCGGTGGCCTGTTTACATACCTGAATGCCGGCGATTTCACGGTGGTTCATTTTCGGGATATTTACATTCAGGCAAATGCCCTCCGGGAGTCCGTTTTCAAGAACTTTTAAAGCGATATCCTGAATGTATTCTTCAGCATGATCAAAACGGGCATCGGAGGCGTAATCGAGGAGAGAGAAGCCAATGGAGGGGATATTCAGGATAGCCCCTTCGATGGTGGCTGCAACGGTGCCCGAGTACACAATATTGACAGAGGCATTGGAACCATGATTAATCCCGGAAACCAGCAGATCAGGCCTGCGGCCGTTCAGGATCACTTTTAGTCCCATTTTTACCGAATCGGCAGGAGTGCCTGTACAGGAATACTCTTCATACCCTGGTTCCTTTCTAAGGGGTTTGTAACTTAACGGGGTTAAAATGGTCACACTGTGTCCGGTGCCCGAATGTGGTTTATCCGGCGCCACTACCACCACATCGCCTATTTTTCTCATAAAGGCCGTCAGTGCTTTAATGCCGGGAGCATGTATACTGTCGTCGTTGGTTACCAGGATTAAAGGTCTTTTATTCATATCAACAGGAGATTTCCGGATTAATCATTGAGTTTGGTTACACCGGCAGATAAAATATATTTCATTACTTCGGTAGATGATGCATCGAGTGGGGTTACATTTTCAACGGGTACAATAAACAGATTGCCCGACCAGGCATAGGAGTGGGGCATGTACACTGCAATTTTCCCGGGTTTAAGGCCTAAATCGCTCAGGTCTTCATTGGTGATGAATCCGAGTTTTTCGAGGCAGGAATGCGCTCCGATCTTTACCAGCACCGGCTTGGTGAAGCGACGTTTCTGTCCGACAAAGGCCGATAAAAGGTCTTTTACGGATGTGTACACGATTTTGATAAACGGCGCTTTGCTTACCCAGGTATCCATGGCTGAAATTACCGGCTTGAAAATATAGGTTGATCCGAGGAAACCAATCAAAGCCAGCAGAAAGAAAAGGATCACGATTCCGAGGCCCGGAATGGGAAAACCTATATATTCAATAATATACTTTGCCAGCAGGCTATCCACATACTGAAACAGGATATAAATGCAATATATGGTAAAACCTATCGGACCAATATACAGCAAACCTTGCAGAAAATAGCTCAGGAGCTTTTTTAAAAATGACTTTTGTTCCATCTTACTTGGGTATCTGGATAATTAACGGGCAAAAGTAGCGAAAAAACCGACCCTTCAGAATTTTAACAATTCACTGTAAAGCCGTTGAACCGGCAAACCCATTACATTATAAAAAGAACCTTCAATTTTATCTATCCCAATATATCCTATCCATTCCTGTATGCCATATCCGCCGGCTTTATCAAAGGGTTGATAATGTGATACGTAGTAATTAATTTCTTCATCGGAAAGCACTCTGAAATGAACTTTTGATTCGGTGAAAAAGGAGACTTTTTTTTCTTTCGTTGAAACCGTGACTCCGGTAATGACTTCATGAATCCTGCCTGAAAGTGTTTTCAGCGTGAGGTAGGCCTCATTTTCATCAGCTGGTTTTCCCAAGACTTTTCCATCAATCCACACAATGGTATCGGCAGTAATTACCAGTTCATTCATTTCAGGAGTAAAATTGAAATGGGTGGCTTTCCATTCCGATAAATACAAAGGAATTTGTTCCCGGTACAAATGTTCAGGGTACGATTCATCGGCTTCAAGTGGCCGTACCATGAAATCGATGTCCAGGCCTTTAAGCAGCATTTGTCTGCGGGGCGATTGAGAAGCCAGGATGATCTGATAGATTTTTAGTTTTTCGGTTAAAAGCATCATTTCAAATAAGCAATGAGAAAATTATTTACGATTTAGGATTGATGAGGTCCCTCACTTCGCTCGGGATGACTCGTGGAAAGTCAATCTAACCAACTGTATTTCAATCTATAATCTATAATCTATAATAAGTCACCAATCACCAATCACCAATCACTATTCAGCAATCAGCAATCACCATTCACTCAGCGTTCGGGCGAAGTCAAGCAAAGTATTGAACCGGTAATCGATCAGGTGGTGATGGCGTCTTAGGGCGGCCTCATCTCCGGAAATGAAAACTGTTGTCATTCCCAGTCTTTTACCAAAGAGCATATCATTTACGGTGTCGCCCGCCATTACGGCGTTTTTGAAGCGAATGGACGGAAAATCACTTTTGGCCTGCAAACCCATGCCAATCTCAGGCTTCCGGTTGGGGCTGCCGGAATCTTTCAGATCGCCGCAAAAATAGATTTTGTCGATCCTGCCACCATTTTCTTTGATTTCAGTCATCATTTTCCGGTGAATTTCGTGAAGGGATTCTTCAGTCATTAATTTTTTGCCAATCCCCTGCTGGTTGGTAACAATAACAATGGGACTGAATAAACCGGACAGAATTCTGATGGCTTCAGGTGTCCCGGTAACAAAACGGAATTCTTCCCAGGTTTTCACATAGTCATCATCAATCTTTACATTGATAACCCCGTCTCTGTCGAGAAAAAGTGCGGGTTTCTGATCAGAAAATGCCTTCTGCAAATTCAAATTTTGCTCTTTCATAATCATCAGGAATACCAATATCGATGAAATACTGACGGCAAACCATGCCATATACTTTTGAAGATTGAACGGTGGGTTCCAGAAAATCTTTTTCGAAAGAGAATTTATCCGGCAGATTCAAACCATCGAACCAGGTCTTGTTGATGAGATAAATTCCTCCGTTAATAAATCCCTTCGTATCAAATCCTTCGAAATCGCCTTTTTCCCGGAACCGGATGATACTTCTGTCCCATTCCAGTTCTACCGATCCATAGCGGGTACAGTCCATCACTTCGCGCAGCGCCAGGGTGAATTTTGACTCTCTGGCCCGGTGAAAATCGGTCATTTTCCGGATATCAACCCGGAACATGGTGTCTCCGTTAAAGACAAACACCAAGGGAGTTTTGGCCTGTTCCATAGCTTTTTTTATACCTCCTCCGGTTCCGAGTGGTTCATCTTCCACAGAATAAGAAAGGCTCATCCCTTTGAAATGATCTCCGAAGTATGACATGATCATTTCTTTCCGGTATCCCACTGCCAGAATCACCCGGTTAAAGAGGTATTGTTCCAGGTATTCGAGGAGATATTCCAGGAATGGCCGTCCGTTGATATCAGCCATAGGTTTGGGAATATCCCCGATGGTATCCCGGAGACGCGTACCGAAACCTCCGGCAAGAATGATGGCTTCCTTGTTGAAATACATTATTTCTGAAACATTCGGGATTCAACCAATTCACAGATGGTATGCCCGATCATGATGTGCGATTCCTGGATTCTCGGTGTTTCATCGGAGGGGACATTGATCAGATAATGTACTTTATCACGCATTTTTCCTCCGGAGGCGCCGGTTAGTCCAACCACGGTCATATCGAGTGCCAGGGCAGCATCAATGGCTTTCAGGATATTTTTTGAGTTGCCGGATGTAGAGAGGGCAAACAGAATATCCTTTTCCTTTCCGGTAGCATTTACCAACCGGGCATAAATTTCATCATAGGAATAATCGTTGGCCACAGCTGTGAGGTAGGATGTATTTACATGGAGCGCCTCAGCATACAGTCCGGGCCGGTCAAAAAGATATCTGCCTGACAGTTCGGCGGCAAGGTGCTGGGCATCCGCAGCGCTGCCCCCGTTGCCGCAAAACAGCACTTTACCTTCACTGGAAAAAGTACTGATCATTTCTTCGGCCACATTTTCAATAATTTTCAGTAAATCCTTGTCTTTAAGAAGCAATTGCTTCACTTCTATGGAGGATTTGATATTTTGTTCAATGGTATTCATTTTCTGTTAATGGTTTGGTTTAATAATTTCTTTGTCCCTGCAGAAGTATTATAACTTCCAGGTTACCAGTCCGGATTGTGTAAAATCAATCTTTTTAACCTCTCCGTTGAATGGTTCAAGCGCTTTTACCACCCGATGACGGGCATTTCCGGGGCAGTAAAAGAACATAAAACCGCCACCTCCGGCCCCGCTTACCTTTCCGCCGGTAGCTCCGTGATGCAATGCGGTTTCATAAATTTTATCCAGTAATGGATTGGTAATGTCTTTGGCCATTTCTCTTTTGTACTTCCAGCCAAAATTGAGAAGCTCTCCAATTTTATCGAGTTTGCCGGTAAGCAATGCCTCCTTCATGAGGATGGCATGTTCTTTTTGCTTGTGCATGGCATAAATCGACTTTTCATCATTCCGGGAAACGTTTTTCACCTGTGAGGCAATGATTTCCGATGATAGGCGGCTGGTGCCGGTATAATAAAGTACCATGTTGAATGCCAGTTCATTAAGATAGGCCTCTTTAACTTTTAACGGATTCACGATCACCTTATCGTCTTTATAAAACTCCATGAAATTGACCCCTCCAAAAGTGGCAGCATACTGATCCTGTTTACCTCCGGCCATATTGAGGTCGATGCGTTCAATTTCAAAAGCGAGATGCGCCAAATCATATTCACCCAGCGGAAGATTGAGCCATTCCTTAAACGCTCCGAGAATAGCGACAACGAGGGTGGAGGAGGAACCAAGCCCGGATCCGGGAGGGGCATCCACCGAAGTGGTGAGTTCAAACGAAAGCGGTTTTTTGGTAAAATCCCTGACAATACGGTTATAGATGCCTTTCAGCAGATCAAGATTACCATCCGTTTCAAGAATTTCGGCTGATGAATATTTCAATTCCATATCCTTATCCAGGGATTTCAGGGTAATCATCCCATCTTCACACGGAATTACCGTGGCATAGGCATACATATTTATGGTGGTATTCAATACCGAACCGCCATAAATCTCGGAGTAGGGGGCCACATCGGTTCCCCCGCCTGCCAGTCCAAGCCTTAATGGCGCTTTACTTCTGATTATCATAGAATTAACGGTTGATTCTTTATTAATTATCTGATTTTGATTTTTTCGCTTACATCCAATATCTTATCAGTAAAACTTTTCCAGGAGAATTTTTCTTTTTCTACCGAAGCATTTCGCGAAAACAGTTCCTCCTTTTGTTCCTGGTAAAAGGTCACTATTGCATCAGCTATGGCCTCAGGATCAGGGGATACTGCATAACCAACCCGGTTGTCGGGCACAATTTCCGATAACCCGCCTACATCGGTAATTATCATGGGTTTACCAAAATGATAGGCAATCTGGGTTACGCCGCTTTGAGTGGCACTTTTGTAGGGTTGGGCTACCAGATCGGCGGCACAAAAGTAATCTCTAACGCCTGAATCCGGAATAAAATCATTCCTGAGGATCACTTTGTCTGATAAACCGAGATTGCGGATCAGAGAATAATACGGTTCGGCATCGGTATAAAATTCGCCGGCCACTATCAGTTTCAGCGGCATTTGTTGAATCCTCGGATCCGAGAAAGCTTTGAGCAGTATATCGAGTCCTTTGTAATCACGAATAAATCCAAAAAAGAGGATGTAGCTGAATCCGGTTTCCAGCCCGAGTTTTTGGATGGCTTCACTTTTGGGTACCGGGCTGCCGAAATTATCATATAACGGATGATGACAAAATATCCTCGGTTTGTGCTTATCAAAAAGCGCCAGATCTTCGAGTACTTTTTTCGACATGGTAATGAATCCCTGTACAGATTTGATGAAGAATCCTGCGAGCAGCCGGTCGAAGGGTCTTTTTTCGTGCGGGATAATATTATCCGCAACGGCCACAATCCGGGTATGCCGGTTTGTCCTTACAATCCGGGCAATAACACCGAGGCATGGGGCCATAAAAGGTATCCAGAACCTGATGATGATGATATCCGGCTTCCTGTTTTTAAGCCGGAATCCTGTTCTGATCCAGTTAAGCGGATTCACGGAATTGATCCAGGTATGTATGGTGAGGTTTGAAGGCGCTGGTTCGCCGGAGAGTTGTGTTTTTCCTGGAAAGAAAACTTTGGGATATTGCAGTGAATACGATACAATTTCAGCCTGATGGCCTGAATTCAGAAACTCAATCGCCATCCGGTGGTTGAAGGTTGCTAGGCCGCCTCGCAGGGGATGAGCCGGACCGATAATCACAATTTTTTTCTTACCCGTTGATTCCATGTTGTTTTCATTGATCCAACGAACCTGTTTTCTTTTCAACCAGGTAATCATTCCGGCTGACGCTATTTCTGGAAATGAGTTCGCCCAGGAATCCGGCTACAAACAATTGGGTGCCCAGGATCATAGTCAGCAGGCCATAGTAGAACAATGGTCGTTCGGTCATTTTATATTCTAAAAGGAATATTTTGGCATAGGCCAGATAAGCGGCGATGCAGAAGCCGGCAAAAAACAGCAGGCTTCCCAGTAATCCGAAAAAGTGCATGGGGCGTTTGCCAAACCGGGAAATGAAAGTAATGGTAATGAGATCAAGATATCCTTTAAATACTCTTTCGAAACCATATTTGGAAATCCCGAATTTCCGGGGATAGTGTTCCACAGTTTTTTCACCGATTTTCCGGAAACCGGCCCATTTGGCTATCACCGGGATGTAGCGGTGCATTTCGCCGTAAACCTCGATACTTTTCACCAGATCACGGCGGTAGGCTTTTAGTCCGCAATTGAAATCATGAAGACGGATCCCTGAGATTTTCCGGGTGGTCATATTGAAAAATTTGGATGGCCACCGTTTGGAGATTGGGTCTTTCCGTCGTTTTTTCCAGCCGCTTACCAGATCAAACCCTTCTTCTTTGATCATCCGGTATAAATCCGGGATTTCATCGGGACTATCCTGCAGATCGGCATCCATGGTGATCACCACATTTCCGGATGAAGCTTCAAATCCTATGTTTAAAGCAGCCGATTTGCCATAATTCCGGCGAAATTTGATTCCTTTAATTTCGGGCATCTGTTGGGAGAGGGATTCGATGATATCCCAGGAACCGTCGTTACTGCCGTCATCCACCAGAATGATCTCAAAAGTAAGCCTGTTCACGGAACACACTTTTGAGATCCACGAAGTAAGTTCATTCAGGGAATCTTTTTCATTAAAAACCGGGACGACGATCGAAACATCCATCTGCAGGCTATTATTCATTAAAAATCAGGTCTGGATTATCTTTTTTTACAAATATTGAAATGATCAGAGAAAATATGAATGACCAGAAGGTAAATCCAATTACCGTAAAGGCAGCCATTACCGGCGGGTTGGTCATCATCCGGGTGAAACCCATGGCAGTATCCACATCCCTGTCGCTCATTCCCTGATCCAGCATGTTGTTTTCAGCTTCCACAAGGATTTTCTGAAGTTCTGCCGGATCAAAATACTGGAAAAACACGAATGTGTAGATGGCAAGTAATATCGATGAATACAGGCCAACCAGTGTTCCCAGACCGAGGCTCCGGCCATAGCTGATGAAACCTCCAGATTCTTTGTCGCGGTAAGTTTTTAACGCATAGATCAGCATACCGATAACCATCACATACGACAGGTAATTGATCCAGCTGGTTGTTGAAAAATCGGCTACATAGCCTATAAGGGAAAAGATGATCAGGATAACACCCAGGTACACACCGTTGGTGAGTGCAAAGGAATTTAATGTCTTTTTCCCGGTTTCCTGATTTTCACGTTCGTTTCCGTATTCATTCTGTATCAAAGGTTTGGATTCTTCGTTCATGGGTAATACATTTAATGGTTAAGGCGCAAATGTAGTTAAATAAAAAAAAATAAGCAGTTTTTTTGCGATCTTGTTCAAAAGTTCAAAGAAATATTAATTTTGCAGCGGGGTAAGTCTTATACGACCAGCTCCCGTTGAACCCCCCCAGGGCCGGAAGGCAGCAAGGGTAAATGGTTGTAGCGGTGCGATATAAGGGGCTTACCCTTTTTTATTGGGTGCAGGGGGATCGTTCAAATGATCATAAGGAACACAGAAAAACTCATTGTATGATTTCTTTTATTGTTGCCATTGTTGTACTGATTCTTGGTTACTTCTTTTACGGGCGGCTGGTGGAAGTGGCGTTCGGATCGGATGCTTTCAGGCCTACCCCTGCCTACCGTCTGAATGACGGGGTGGATTATGTGCCGCTGCCTTCCTGGAAGATTTTCCTGATACAATTTCTTAATATTGCGGGATTAGGACCCATTTTCGGAGCTGTGGCAGGCGCCATGTGGGGCCCGGCTGCTTTTCTCTGGATCGTGCTGGGTTGTATTTTTGCCGGGGCTGTGCATGATTATCTGTCAGGAATGATCTCTGTGAGAATGGATGGATTGAGCATTCCTGAAATAGTAGGAAAATACATGGGAAACGGATTTAAACAGTTTATGAGGATTTTTGCCGTTTTCCTGATGATTTTGGTTGGCGCTGTTTTCGTGATGGGGCCTGCCGGCATTTTAAAAATGATGACCGGGTTTGGCGGCATTACATTCTGGGCAGTGATTATTTTTGCTTATTATTTGGTCGCTACCCTCTTACCTATTGATAAACTGATTGGCAGAATTTACCCGGTTTTCGGCTTTTCCCTGTTATTTATGGCTTTTGGAATCATGATCGCACTTATTGTGGGAAATCATCCGATACCCGAAATTGTACCCTCCAACCTGATGAATATGCACGGTCAGGCTGCCTCTCATCCCATCCTTCCCATGTTGTTCATTACCATAGCCTGCGGAGCCATTTCAGGGTTCCATTCCACCCAGTCACCCTTAATGGCCCGGTGTATCAAAAATGAAAAAATGGGCAGAAGAGTATTTTACGGCGCTATGATTGCCGAAGGAATAGTAGCCATGATATGGGCTGCTGCCGCTATGGCCTTTTTTGGCGGAGTTCCCCAGCTCAATAAGGTGATGGCAGAACACCAGGGAAACGCCGCCTGGGCTGTTAATGAGATATCCAATTCACTGCTTGGTAAATTCGGAGGTTTTCTGGCATTATTAGGGGTTGTGGCCGCACCGATAACGTCCGGCGATACCGCCTTCCGGTCGGGCAGGCTGATTGTAGCCGATTTTCTAAAATTTAAACAGGAGAAAATTCACCACAGGATTGTGATCAGCGCTCCATTGTTTGCCCTTGGTATTTTACTTACGCTCGTCGATTTTTCCATTATCTGGCGATACATGGCCTGGTCGAACCAAACCCTGGCTACCATTGTACTGTGGACGGTTACCGTGTACATGGCAGAAAACCGCCGGTTTTACTGGATATCCTTCCTTCCGGCTATTTTTATGACCATGGTGGTTTCCACTTATATTATGATTGCTCCTGAAGGATTCAGGCTGCCCCAGCAGATCAGCTACTTCATCGGGGCGTCCGTCACGGTGATCAGCACGGCTGTTTTTATTTTTTATACACAAAAGAAAGGGCTGCTCTTCCCCGGAATGCAACCGGAAAGTGTGGTGTACACACAAAATAACAGGGAAAAAAGCAATGAGCAATGAGCAATTTAAATACAATTCGTCAGAAGGGTAGTATTTTTTCTTTTATCTTTTGCTTTTTGTCTTTTGTAAGAGCGGTGAAGCATTTTTGAATTTTTGAATCCTAATTTTCCGGGTGATAGAGCTACTTTTCGACACTATTTATATTTTTGCCTGCCAAAATACTTTTTCAATACCTGAAATGGAAGCATTGATGAATCAAGATCGCTGTTTATGCTGTTAAGAATACACCCTGAAAATCCGAGTCACCGGCAAATTGCTACTGTTGTTCAGTCCCTCAGAAACGACGGGGTGATCATTTATCCCACTGATACAGTGTACGGAATGGGCTGTGATATATTCAGGCCGCGCGCCCTTGATCGTATTCTCAAGATCAAAGGGATCCGGAAAAAGGAAGCCAATTTCTCCTTTATCTGTTCGGAACTCAGTCAGGTGTCCCATTTTACGCTTCCGTATGATACTTCCATTTTTAAGCTGATGAAAAGGTGTTTGCCGGGTCCTTTCACATTTATATTAAAAGCTAACAATAATGTACCGGATATATTTCAGAGTAAAAAACGAACTATCGGTATCCGGATACCCGATCATAATATTGTGAGAGAGATAATCACCGAACTGGGCAACCCCATCATGTCGACCTCTATCCGTGATCAGGATGAAATTGTAGAATATACCACTGATCCTGAACTGATCCATGAAAAGTACATGCGGTTGGTAGATATCGTAATTGACGGTGGTTATGGCGATAATGAGCCTTCCACCATTATCGACTGTACGGGCGATGAGCCTGAGATTATCCGGCAGGGAAAGGGGATATTGTAGCGAGGCATTCCTTATGTGATCCTAATCTTAGCGAATGATCTGCCTGGCATAGATTCCTTTAATTGGTTACCAGCCACATATATGGTAAATTGTTAATTGTCCGGAAAATGGTCTTTGCATTTCCCTTTGTGACCCTCGAAATTTTCATTGTGACTTTGCGTGAACTGTATTTAACAGGGCGTAATATTAAACTGATAATGAGCCGCGACAGCCCAATTGTATTTCAATTTCTAATTTCTAATTTCTAATTTCTAATTTCTCCTCTTTACTCCAAACCAGTACACCGTTTTGGTCTGGTATTTTTCACCGGGCATCAACACAACCGGCGGGAAAGAAGGATGGTTGGGCGAATCGGGGAAATGCTGGGTTTCAAGACAAAATCCATAATATTGATGGTACGGTTTGCCATTCTTCCCGGTAATACTACCATCCAGAAAATTACCGGAATAAAACTGAATACCCGGCTGATCGGTCAATACTTCCAGGGTTCGTCCCGATTCAGGTTCATATACTGATGCAGCAAGAGAAAATTCATGACCGGATTTATCGAGCACATAATTGTTATCATAGCCCACTTTAACATTCAGCACGTTTTTGATCCTTTCTCCGATCTTCCGGGGCGCTGTAAAATCAAAATCAGTCCCTTTCACTTCATCCAACGCGCCTGTAGGTATAAGGTCGGGTCGCACCGCCGTAATACGGGATGCATTCAGCATCAGCTCATGGTTTAAAATATCCCCGTTACCGGCTCCTTTGAGGTTAAAATAGCTGTGATTGGTCAGATTCAGGATGGTCGGGGCATCCGTTTCGGCCTCATACAACATAACGATCTCATTATTATCATTAAGTTGATAAATAACCGTGGTTTGCAGATTTCCGGGGTACCCTTCCTCAAGATCTTTACTGAGGTACGTTAGCTTTAGTCCGACAAATGTTGAATCTCTGAGTTCTTCAGCATTCCAGACTACTTTATCAAATCCTTTGTTGCCGCCATGGAGATGGTTTTCTCCATCGTTGGCTGTAATCTGGTACTTTTTTCCATAAAGTTCAAACCGGCCTTTATCAATCCGGTTACCATAGCGGCCTACAATGGCTCCGAAATAGGGAGTCTCTTTCAGGTAGCCAGAAAGGTTGTCGTACCCTAATGCTACATCGTCAAATTTTCCATTTTTATCTGGAACCACTATTGAGGTGATGATTCCACCGTAATTGGTGATTTTTACAGTCATTCCCTCATTGTTGGTCAGTTCATAAAGGAAGATGTCCTTACCATCGACATTTCCATAGGCAGATTTTGTAATATTCATGGAGGATTTTTTTTGTTGATTTTCTTTTAGTTTGCAGGCATGGCCTGAAAAAATCAGGGTCAGGATGATGATCGGATAAATAAATCGCTTGATTGAAAAGAATAATTGGGATGAACGTTTCATGGGATTTCCTGAATTAATGATTCAGTTGCAAACGTAAATATTTAAGAAATATCGGCAACATTTCTCCAAAAAAAACAATAGTGTAAATCATACACAAAGATTTTTTAAAAATCGATAAAAATCGTAGTAAGCTGTGTAATTAAATTTATTTTTGTGAGGTCAAAAAATAAAAGTCAGTATTGATCAGGCTTGTTCTTGTATTCGCCTCGATCATGGATCATCAGATATCGGTTAAATTATTCATTATTAACTAATTGCATTTTTATGAACGACATGGTTTTTACACTTGGATGGATTGATTATGCCATCATGATCATCTATTTTATTTTTGTGCTGGGCATAGGCTGGGCGCTGAAAAAATACATGAATTCGGCCAACGCTTTTCTTGAGGCAGGCCGTTCATTGCCTTCCTGGGTTACGGGTCTGGCTTTTATCTCCACAAATCTTGGAGCGCTTGAAGTCATGGGGATGACCGGATCAGGCGCCAAATATGGAATGCTCACTACTCATTTTTATTGGGTTGGCGCCATTCCGGCCATGATTTTCCTGGCTATTTTCATGATGCCTTTTTATTATGGCTCAAAAGCCAGGTCAGTGCCAGAGTACCTTAAACTCAGATATGATGAAAAAACTCGCGGATTAAATGCCATTTTGTTTGCGGTTATGACGATTCTGGCTTCCGGTATTTCCATGTATGCCCTGGCTATCCTCATGGAGAAGGTGTTAGGCTGGAATTTCCATCTCAGCCTGGTGCTTTCAGCGGCTATTGTTCTGGCCTATACTTACCTTGGCGGTCTATCGTCTGCCATTTATAATGAGGTGCTGCAGTTTTTCATCATAGTAATAGGTTTATTGCCTGTTGTATTTCTAACCATGAAAGACTTAGGCGGCTGGGGTGGTTTACAGGACTCCCTGGCGCCTATTGTTTCGGAAAAGGGGTTTGCGCCTGATACATGGACCACTACCTGGAAATACACCGGCTCATCGGGAGCGAATCCGATGGGCGTTGAATGGTACGGTATCTTCGCCGGACTGGGTTTTGTTCTTTCATTTGGTTACTGGTGTACCAACTTCCTGATCGTTCAGAGAGCCATGGCCGCCAAGTCAACCCTGGCTGCCCGGAATACCCCGCTCATTGGCGCCATTCCCAAAATGTTCATCCCATTCCTGATTATTGTTCCCGGTATAGCTGCCCTGGTGCTGTTAAATACCCCGGAAAAAGCATTTATGCTTCCGGAGATTGCTCCTGGTCAATACAATTACGACTATACGATCATTGCCCTGCTTAAACACTACCTCCCGGCCGGGGTTCTCGGACTGGGAATTACAGCCCTGCTGGCTTCCTTCATGTCGGGGATGGCAGGTAACGTTTCTGCCTTTAACACAGTCTGGACTTATGATATCTATCAAAGTTATATACGTCCGGTAACCGGCAATAAAAAGGAAGATGAAAAACATTACCTCTTTGTGGGTCGTCTGGCAACCATTTTCGGCGTATTGGTAAGTATTGCAGCAGCATACCTGGCCAGCCTTTTCGGGAATATCATGGACTTCCTGCAAACCATTTTCTCTATGATCAACGCACCCCTGTTTGCTGTAATTTTCCTGGGCATGTTCTGGAAACGGACCACCGGTCACGCTGCTTTTACCGGTCTGCTTGCCGGATTTCTGCTTGCCCTGATCCATCACGGACTCACCATGCCCGAAGGCGCCAATACCCTGGTAAAAGGCGGATGGCTTGGTGTTGTGCATGTTTACCCGGTTGAAATGGCCCAGAATTTCTGGACAGCTATCTTTGCCTGTGCCTCAGCAGCCACCATCACCATAGGGCTTTCCTATGCCACAAAACAGCAAAAAACCGATGATGAACTCAAAGGCCTGGTGTATTCTCTTACTCCCAAAATTAAGGAAGACCATATCATCTGGTACAGAAGACCGGCTGCTTTGGCTGTTCTGGTTGGAGTGCTGGCTCTCATTTTAAGTATTATGTTCTGGTAAAATCATTCATTCACAATTAAAATCATTTTTATGGGCGTAGATATTAGAATTCCGATCGGACTGATGTTCGCAATCCTGGGTGTATTGCTTACTGCTTTTGGATTCGCCACAGCTGGCGATACCGAATTGTACACCAAATCGCTTGGAGTTAATATTAATGTATGGGCCGGTTTAACCATGCTGATATTTGGCAGCTTAATGCTGGGCTTTACTTTCTGGAAGAAAATTAAAAAATAGTTAATTTAAAATAGTTGATAGTTAATTTGTTGATATTTAATTAAGTGTAATTTCCTGTGCGCTCCCGGCTTTATCTGAGCGCCTTTTCGCGAAACACAGGTTAAGGCTTGTTTCACGCAAAGAAAATGCAAAGAAGTCGCTGAGAGCGCAAAGGAAATACAATGGAAAGAATTAAAAATTATAGATTATAGATTATAGATTATAGATTATAGATTATAGATTGAAATACAGTTCATTAGATTAACTTTCCACAAGTCATCCCGAACGAAGTGAGGGATCCCCCGCTTCGCTCGGGATGACTCCTCAATAGTGCATCCTCTTTAATTTTTAAATTAATAAATCGTAAATCGTAAATCGTAAATCGTAAATTTAATTGCTAATTGCTCATTTCTCATTACTAATTTGTTAACCATGTTCCGTTTACCCCTTCTCACCATTCTTTTATTTTCCACAGCACTCCTTGCTCAGTCGCCCCGAAAGTTTGCCGTAATAGTCGGATGTGCCGATTATCAGAACAACCGCCTTGATCTCCGGTATCCCGACGACGATGCCTACCGGTACTATGCTTATCTGAAAAGTTGTGAAGGGGGAGGAATTGAAGATGACCACGTCAGTATCCTGATCGATGAGGCAGCCACCAAACAGAACATTCTGAATACCATGAATTCGGTTTTTTCAAAAGCCGGCGCCAACGATATGCTGATCTTCTATTTTTCGGGTCATGGGGCCGAAGGGGCTTTTTGCCCAACTGATATCAACGATCAGTATAGCTCATTTCTCTCACACGATGAAGTAAAAGCGGTATTTAAGAAATATCCGGCCAAATATAAAATATGTTTTGCGGATGCCTGCTTTTCCGGAAGCATCTACGAAGGAAAACCTCCCGCTTCTTCCCAGTCCTCATCAGCTGCCTCAGAAACCAGTGTGGTTATTATCATGTCGTCTACCCCCCAGCAAACATCCCAGGAAAATCCAAAAATCAGACAGGGAGCTTTTACTTACTACCTCCTGAAAGGCCTGAGAGGCGCTGCCGACCGTAATAAAGATATGACCATCACCCTCGAGGAACTTTTCCCTTATGTGAAAGCCAATGTGCTGAACTTTACTCAGAACCAGCAAACCCCCATCATCGAGGGAAATGCCTCGAAGTATATGCCCATAGGAGTGCTGAAATAATATGCAGAGATCAGATTATCAGTACATTATTGATAAACCTTTGTCATTTACTGAGAAGGGGAGAAGAGGTAATAACGAAGACTTTATTTACCCTGACCAAAAAAGTTTGGGTGAGTCTGACCGGTTGTTTATAGTTTGCGACGGAGTTGGGGGCAGCCATAAAGGCGAAGTAGCCAGCGAACTGGCCTGTACCTCATTTTCAGAATACTTCCATGAACATAAGCCCGGTTCCTCTGATGAAGAGTTGCTGAATGATGCTTTTAACCACACTCAATCCCGGTTCGATGAGTATAACAATACATATCCTGATTCGGTGGGTATGGCCACAACTCTCGTTGTTTTGTACCTTGGGTTATCAGGGACCTGGATTGCTCATTGCGGCGACAGCCGTTGCTACCATATCCGGGGTGGCAAGGTGCTTTGGAAAACCTTCGATCATACAACTGTTCATGAACTGCTGAAGTTAGGCATCATCACACCGGAAGAGGCTGCCCAATCAGCGCGGTCAAACCGTATTACCCGGGCTGTTATGGGAACACGTTTCCGGACTGTTAAGCCCGATTATCATCAAATAGTTGATATTCAGTCAGGTGATTATTTTCTGTTGTGTACAGATGGAGTATGGTCCAGTTTCTCGGAAAAAGAACTCCTCGAAATATTATCGGATTCCTCTGACGAAACTAAAAAAATTGAATCCATTAAATATCTTTGCAAAATCTATTCGGATGATAATTATTCTGCTATATTGCTCAGAATAAAAGAAATACCAGCAAAATAAACATATTGGACTTACCCGGGGTTGAACTACCGGTTTGGAAAAATTGGATCAGTAAAATGAAAATACTAAAAATAGGCAGAGCGCCTGATAATGATCTGATCATCAAGGATGATAAAATCAGCAGCCGGCATTGCCGCTTTCGGCTTACCGATAATGGTGATTTGCTGATTGAGGATCTCGACAGTACCAACGGCACATTTGTAAATGGCAAAGCAATCAGGCAAAAGCTGGTTACTGCTGAAGATGAACTACTGCTTGCCTCATTCCGCTTTGATATTTCCCTCGCTCTGAAATTTTTCGAGTATTCCGAACCCCCGCAGGGGATTACCCTTACAGAGTTTATTAACCGCGAAAAGGTAATAGAGGAATTCGCAAACCTCAGGCAGGTTTATGACAAATATATCAAAGCAAAGATGAAGATCATTAAAACCAGTTCATTAGCATCAACCGGCCTGAGAGCCGGATTATCGCTGGTACCTGTTGTGGGATCTGCCCTGGGAACACTTTCAACTGCAGTAACCGGAAATACCCAGGAAAAAATGATGCAACTCGAAGAACAATATAAAAAAGACTATATATGCCCGGCTTGTTACCGTTTTCTGGGCGAACCTTTCGACAATCTTCAGAAACGGGGATACTGTATGGGCTGTAAAGCCCAATGGATTAAACACTGAATGGAATGAACCAGGTACACACACTACAACAAAACGACACACTTCAAAATGGCAAATATCAGATAAAGGCCATTTTGGGTCAGGGAGGATTTGGCATAACCTACCTGGCGCTCCACAAAGTGCTTCAGGTAGAAGTTGCCATTAAGGAATTGTATATTTCTGCTCAAAACACCTACTGCACCCGCAGTGAAACCGATAAAACCGTGATTCCTCATTTCGACGAAGAAAAATTCGCGGATTTCCGTAAGAAATTTCTCGACGAAGCCTATACACTGGCCAGGTTCAGAGGGGTAAAAGGCATTGTTCAGGTAGTGGATACCTTCGAAGAAAACGGGACGGTATATTTCGTAATGGAATTCATCCGGGGAAATTCCGTAAAAAAAATGGTGGAAGATAAAGGAACCATTCCTGAAAAAGAAGCAGTTACCTATATTGCCAGTATTCTTGATTCCCTGAAGGTAGTTCATGAAAAAGGAGTGTTGCACCGCGACCTGAATCCAAACAACATCATCATTGATCCTGAAGGACACCCCGTACTCATCGATTTTGGTATCGCACGTGAATTTGAAGAGGATGTTACCATCACGCAGACCACTTTCCGCACTATAGGTTATTCAGCGCCCGAACAGGCTGTGCTCAGAGCAAAACGCGGTGCCTTCACCGATCTGTACAGCATTGGCGGTACCTTGTATTTCATGCTTACCGGAGCCCGTCCTCAATCCATCGACGAAATAGAGCTCGACGGGTTTAAATCCCCTAAAGACCTGAATCCCCGTTTATCCGGTCATATCAATCAGGTAGTTATCAAGGCAATCAATAAAAAGCCGGCTGATCGCTTCCAGTCGGCAGAAGAAATGAAAGAAGCGCTTTTAACCGCTTCAACAACGCCGGTACCCAAAATTTCACATCAGGATGATGTGACCCTGGTGGATGAAGGTATTGAAGTGGCAGAAACACCAAAGCCAAAAACTGAGACTGTCAGAACTTCACCGGTAACCGAAAAGAAGGCTGTAACACCGGATCCTCCCGGGAAAACCGATAAAGCAAAGACTTCACAACCGGAGCCTTCAACACAAAAAGCGGAGAAGCCAAACACCAAAAAATCAGGAACCGATGATTCTCCGGTAACTGCTGGAAAAAGAAAAGGGAAAACATGGATCTATGGTTTAGCGGCAGTTCTGCTGATTACTGTGTTGATTGTATCCTGGTTCGTTTACACAGACATTGCTGTCAACAATAAATTTAAGAAGGCCATGGATGAAGGCAACAACCTGGTTACCCAGGGTTTTTATGACAGTGCATTGATTTCTTACCAGCAGGCGCTCATCATAAAACCTGAAGATGGTGAAGCCATGAATAAGGTATATGATACCAAACAACTGATTCAGGAAGAGATTACCCGGAGTGGGCAGTTCCGCACAGCCATGGATATGGCAGAGAAATTCATGAGTGAAAATAATTTCGAACAGGCTAAGGTACAATTTAGTAACGCGCTGACTGCTGCCAAAAAAGACAGCGTGGAGTATGTCAATACAAGAATTGCCGAGTGTGATAAAATGATCAGCTATCTGAATTCCCCCGAAGGACGGATGAAAACCAAAATTCTCGGAAAACATACTCTTGCTCTCCAATGGATCAGCTGGGATTATTTCGGAACCATTAATATATATGAAGAAAACGGGGTGATTAAAGCCGTTGGCGAACAACTAAGCCGCGAAAGGCAGGGCGATTACCTGAAGGTTAACGGAACTTTGAGTCTGGTTAGTGAACTCGAATTCAGGTTTACAGGTGAAATTGTTACAAAAATCTATCATATAAACAATGGAAATCCCTGCATCAGAAGAGGCACCGTGACTTTCAAGTCCTACAGTGGCCGTCAATATTGGCGGATGCTCGAAATGACCAACCCCTGCGACGGGGTTACTGATTACGTCGACATTTATTTCAAGAAAATTGCCACCATGCCAGCTGACCAGGTTATCGGCAAAAAAGTTTCTTAATCTGATACTTAATTTTCATTTCCTATCAATAAATTATTCTGATATGTCACCCAATACCCCATCTGAAGATTATACCCTGAATGAATCCGGTCTTCCTGAAGAAAGTGTAACAGATCCTAAAACCGGTAAAAAGATCAACCGCAGAAAATCAATGCTGGTTACTGCCGCTGCTGCAGCAGCCGGTATCGGTCTTAGCAAAGCCGTCAGTGATGGCCAGTTGTCGAACCTGAATTTCGACAGCGATATGGATGGGCAGGCTGATACCCTCCTGTCTGACCAGGATCAGGACGGTATTTATGAAACTGCCATCCCCATTGAGCCAGAATATGATATACTGGAAGGGATACCCTTCAATCCGTCCACAGCGCCGGTTGCCACTTCCGTAAACGATGAGATGAGTTTTTCCGAAGCTTTTGCCAATGCCCGGGAAGAACTGGGGCCTGGCGGCGTGTTTGAATGGAACGGCCAGTTGTATGGTACTTTTTACGAGGATGAAGTGGATGAAAACGGTAATCCGGTCATTGAATACGATACTGTTGAAAATCAGGGACAGTATGGTTCTGATAATCAAATTAATACTGATAATGATCAGGCAGATAGTTTTACGGCTGATGCCAGTTCAGGAGAGGAGGCTCAACCCGGAGCGGAAACTGGTGAAGGTCAGGCAGGTGATGACCAGCCGGATCCCTACATCATGGGTCTTGATGCTAACTCCGATGGTGCGCCCGATGCGGTGTTTGTGGATATCAACCTCGACGGCAGCGCTGATGCCCTGTATGCCGATGTTAATCAGGATGGTGTAATAGGAGAAGATGAAGTTCAGTTTATCCATGACCCTGAAAATCTGCTGATTCCGGAACAAATTGCAGATGGTACTACCATGAGTATTGATACCAATCAGGACGGAGTGGATGATACCATCCTGCTGGATGCCAATGCCGACCTGAGCGCCGATGCCATCGGGGTTGACCAGAACCAGGATATGCAGATTGATGAAAGTGAAGTTTCCATTATCAATCAGGATGCGATGCCCGGATCAGAAAGCATGATGGATTCTTCCATTGATTATGAAGGAGAAGTTTCACCTGACATGCCTGAAGATGTCAGCCCGGAGGTTCTTGATAATTATACGGATGATACCCAGGCACTTGAAGATAATTTTGGGGATATCAACGACTGGGCGTAACCGGTTTTTTAATAAGATCCTTTTTTTGAAATAAACCCGAAACCAGATGCAGATCGTTTGTCCGAAATGTAAGAAGCAACTCCAGATTCCACTCGATAAACTGCCCCCTGATAAAGACAAAGCCATGGTGAAATGTCCCGGGTGCCAGCAGGTCATTTCATTTAACATTCCCAGAAAGCCTGCACAACCTGTACAAAATCCACCACAGGGTACTACCATGGTGGATGATGCGATGTCGGGAAGCAATAAATTGTTAAAAATCAGTCTGATACATGATGAAGCCGGGAAAGTCTTTGAACTGAAGCCGGGTCAGACCACTTTGGGCAGAAAGGGAGACATTGCCTTTGAAGATGACTTATTTCTCAGCAGGGTGCATTGTCTCATTCAGGTAAGTGAAAAAGGGGGAAGAACGAAAGCTGTTCTGACGGATGACGGTACCGGTTCGGCATCGGGAGAGCCCAGCAAAAACGGCACTTTTTATAATGGCGAACGATTGGGTATTTATGATCAGATCATCCTTAATAAGGGTGATATCATCAGGATTGGCCGTACTGAGCTTAAGGTACAGATCGACTGACGTGGTTTTCAGAATCGGTCGTAAGGATAAGATCAATTTTACAGAGAATTTACCCGGGGTGTGATTGTGGGATCCTACAGATAGGTCTGCCCTACGGGCATGCAGGGGTGGTGGGAGAAAACAGGTTTTTCACCATGAGGCTGTCTCAAAATGTATTAAGGTCTGTTTTTGCCACTAAGATACCACGTCTCCAGGAATCACAAAGAATTTTAAATCAAATGGTTACATCTTAGTGAATCTTTGTGTCCCTGTGGCTTAGTGGCAGAAAATTTAATTTGAGACAGCCTCCAGAATGTTCAGTATAATCCAGGATCCCCATCAGGCGGATACATTCAGGAGATTATATCTTACTTTTTGTAACACCCTTAAAAAAATATATGTAATTATTTGGATAATTACATTTTTAACTGATATTTGCACCCGTTTTTAAAAAAACTTATAATGAGTTCTGGTTCACTGATCTTGTTTTTCATTATCGCCATGGTACTTGTTGGAGGGGCAATTCTGTTTGCCTCTTACATGGCGCCGTCTTCGTCGAATCCTCAGAAATTCGAACCCTATGAATGCGGAATTCCAACAGTAGGTCCCACCTGGCTGCAGTTCAATGTTGGTTATTACCTGTTTGCCATCCTCTTCCTCATCTTCGACGTGGAAACCGTTTTTGTTTTTCCCTGGGCTGTGGTGATGAAAGAATTGGGAATGGTGGCCTTTATTGAAATTGTCATATTCTTTTTTATACTTGTTCTGGGTCTGGCTTATGCCTGGAAGAAAAAAGCATTGGTATGGGAATAAAAATCAAAGCGATGAAACACGAGGATTTCAAAGACAATGAAGGTCTGGAAATCCTGAAAGAATCGAAAGGTAACGTCCTCCTGACCACCATCGACGATATCCTGAACTGGGGCCGTTCCAATTCCATCTGGCCTTTAACTTTTGCCACCAGTTGCTGCGGCATCGAAATGATGGCGGCCGGAGCCTCCAGGCACGATTTTGCCAGGTTCGGCATTGAAGTTTACCGGGCAACCCCCCGTCAGGCTGATGTGATTGTTGTAGCTGGTACCATTGTTCACAAAATGGCGCCGGTACTCAAGCGGCTGTATGACCAAATGGCTGAACCTAAATACGTTATCGCAATGGGTTCCTGTGCTATATCCGGAGGTCCGTTTTATTACAACTCATATTCAGTGGTCAGAGGGGTCGATCAGATTATTCCCGTGGATGTATATGTTCCCGGCTGCCCGCCGCGTCCGGAAGCGTTGCTGTACGGAGTAATGCAGTTACAACGCAAAATAAAGGCATCATCAGCCATCAATACTGCAGTTAAAAAGGAGGATCAAAATGGATAGGGAAAAACTGAAAGAACTGATCCTCACTATGGACAGCAATCTGGTATTGGCCGATACTGCTGAATATCTTACTGCAGAGGTAAAGCCCGAAGGGCTGCATGCATTTTGTGAAAAACTGAAAACCCATCCGGAAGCTTCCTTCGATTATGTTTTTAGCTTGATTGGCATGGATTACGGCGATACTTTAGGCGTAATTTATTATCTGGAATCTGTTAAACACCGCCATCAATTGGTGGTTAAAGTAAAATGTGCCGATAAAGAAAACCCGGTGCTGGATACTGTTTGCGACATCTGGAGAACCGCCGAATTCCTTGAACGGGAAGTATATGACCTCCTTGGGATTTCCTTCACCAACCATCCCGATCTGCGCCGCATCTTCCTCGATGATGACTGGGTTGGTCATCCACTCCGTAAAGATTACACTGATAACCATATAATTGTGAGGTAAACCATGGAAATTATCGCTCAAGATCTCGCTCAGCAGGAATACCTGATCAATATGGGACCTCAGCACCCCAGTACACACGGTGTACTCAGGCTGGTGCTTTCCTTGAAAGGTGAAATGGTTCAGTCGGTTCAGCCGCATTGCGGCTATATCCACCGCGGAATCGAAAAGATGTGCGAACGGCTTACATACCAGCAAATTATCCACCTTACCGACCGGCTTGATTATCTATCGGCCCACATCAACAACCATGCAGTTTGTATGGCCGTTGAAAAAGCGCTGGGTATCGAAGTACCTGAAAGAGTTAAATACATCCGCACCATTATGGATGAACTTTCGCGTATCGCTTCGCACCAGTTGTGGTGGTGTTCTTTTGGTATGGATATGGGCGCATTGACCGCCTTTTTCTATGGCCTTCGCGATCGTGAACCCATTCTCGATATTTTTGAACAATCCACCGGCAGCCGCTTACTGCAAAGCTACTATTGCCCGGGAGGCCTGATGAAAGACATTCATCCCGATTTCCAGAAAAAAGTGGTGGAATTCATCAAATACTTCCGGAAAAAAATTCATGAATATGATCAGCTTTTTACCGGAAACGTGATTCTGAAAGAAAGAACCATCGGCATCGGTAATCTGTCCCTTGAGCAGGCCATTTCTTACGGAGTAACCGGCCCTTCCGGCAGAGGATCAGGATTTTCCTGCGATGTAAGAAAGCATCATCCTTATTCAGCGTACGATAAAGTGGTCTTTACCGAACCGCTGAAAACAGAAGGTGATTCCTACGCCCGCTATCTGGTGAGGATGGAAGAGATGCATCAGTCGATGAACATTATCGAACAACTGATTGACAATATTCCGGCCGGAGATTACACTGTAAAAATGAAACCGGTGATCAGGCTCCCGGAAGGTGAGTATTACCAGCGGGTAGAAGCTGCCCGTGGCGAATTCGGCGTTTACATCTCCAGTAAAGGTGATAAAGTTCCTTACCGTATGAAATTCCGTTCCCCCAACTTTAGCAACTTATCAGTACTTGATACCATTGCCAGAGGTCAGAAAATTGCCGATATCGTAGCCATCGGTGGCTCTCTCGATTATGTAATTCCTGATATTGACCGGTAAAATTCATTAATCCAAAAGAAATATTCAGAAATATATGAGTTTTAACATTTACGATTTCACCTCATTTACAACGTGGATCCACGAATCGCTGAATTCGGTGATGAGCCCGTTCTGGGTGATGATCACCGAACTGACCATTATCGGACTGGCATTTCTGCTTTTTTATGCCCTGATCGGGTTGTTCCTGGTTTATGCTGAACGTAAGGTCTGCGCATTTATTCAAAACCGTGTAGGTCCCAACAGGGTAGGCCCTTACGGCATCTTTCAGACGATTGCCGACCTGATCAAACTGCTTCTCAAAGAACTGGTATATATCCGGAAAGCGGATAAAATCCTGTTCAATGTTGCGCCATTTATTGTCATTACCGCATCATTCCTGGCCATTGCGGCGATTCCGTTTGCCAAGGGTTTGCACGCCATTGATTTTAATATCGGGGTGCTGTATGTGGTGGCAGTTTCCTCACTGGGCGTAATCGGAATCCTGCTGGCAGGCTGGTCGAGCAACAGTAAGTACTCCCTCATTGGCGCCATGCGAAGCGGAGCCCAGATCGTCAGTTATGAACTTTCCGTGGGATTATCGCTGATCACCATGGTGGTACTGGCAGGAAGCATGCAACTATCCACCATTGTTGAAGCACAGGCTACAGGGTGGTTCCTTTTCAGGGGACACATTCCGGCGCTCATCGCTTTTATTATCTTTCTGATTGCCAGTACTGCCGAAACCAACCGCGGTCCCTTCGACCTGGCTGAAGCGGAATCAGAACTTACCGCCGGTTTTCATACTGAGTATTCCGGGATCAAATTTGCCTTCTTCTTCCTGGCCGAATACATGAACATGTTCATCGTGGCCTCTATTGCCGCTACCGTTTTCCTGGGTGGCTGGATGCCCTTCCATGTAGCAGGCTGGGACGGTTTCAACATGGTAATGGATTTTATCCCGCCGTTTGTTTGGTACATTGTTAAAACTTTCTTTATCGTTTTCCTGATGATGTGGTTCAAATGGACTTTCCCCCGTTTGCGTATCGACCAGCTGCTTACCCTCGAGTGGAAATACCTCCTGCCCATCAATCTTTTCAATGTAGTTCTGATGGCGCTCATGGTTCTGTTAGGATGGCATTGGTAAACCGGTAAAAATTATTAGATTATGAAAGGATTCTTCACATATTTAAAAGGGCTTTTTCAAGGTTTTTATACCCTTCTGCAGGGGATGGCCGTTACCGGTAAATATTTCTTTACCAGCCCTAAAACCATTGTTACCCAGCAATATCCGGAAAACCGGAAAGATTTGCAGATGTTCGACCGTTTCAGAGGCGAGGTTACCATGCCCCACAATGAAAACAACGAACATAAATGTACCGGCTGTATGATCTGCCAGATCAACTGCCCCAACGGCTCCATCCAGGTTATTACCAAAGAGGTAATTACTGAAGACGGGAAAAAACGTAAAGAACTCGATAAGCATATCTATAATCTGGGTATGTGTACTTTCTGCGAGATATGTATCAAAACCTGCCCCTCCAATGCACTGGCCTGGGGACAGGATTTTGAACATGCCATGTACACCCGCGATAAACTGGTAAAAACCCTGAACCGGGAAGGTTCAAAACTGATGCAAAAGAAAGGAGGGGCTGAATAATGGGACCCATTTTAGGTAATCAGATCATGTTTGTGATTTTTGCAGCCATGATCATTTTCTTCTCAATTTTAACCGTAACCACCCGCAAGATACTCAGGGCAGCTACTTATCTGCTGTTTGTACTCCTTGCCACCGCCGGTATTTATTTCATGCTGAATTATCAGTTCCTGGCAGCCGTACAGATTACGCTCTATGCCGGAGGTATCGTGGTACTCATTATCTTCTCCATTTTGCTTACCAGCCATATCGACCATAAGTTTGAAAAACCCACGGTTGATAAACTGGTGATGGGATTTCTGACTATTCTCGGAGGTATTGCCGTAACGGTGATCACCATTCTGAACCATGAATTTATTGCGGCACCTTTGAGTAACTCAGGGGTCGATATGAGTGTTATTGGCCGTGCCCTGCTGAATTATGGCGAAAACGGGTATGTTCTCCCCTTCGAGCTGATCAGTATTCTGTTGCTGGCTGCTATTATCGCCGCTATTGTCATTGCCAAACGAAAAAAAGTATAAGCCATGTTATTTGAAGGAATTACCATTGAATATTTCCTGGTTACCAGCACGATCATGTTCTTTGTTGGTGTTTACGGGTTTATTACCAGAAACAATCTGATTACCATGCTGATGTCGATCGAGTTGGTTCTCAATTCTGTCAATATCAACTTCCTGGTCTTCAACCGGTTTCTTTATCCGGATCTGCTTGAAGGACATTTCTTCGGCCTGTTTGTCATTGCCATTGCCGCTGCCGAAGCTGCTGTGGCTATTGCCATCATCATCAATATTTACAGGCGGTTCAAGACTATCGATGCCGATAGCGTAGACGAAATGAGATTTTAAAACCATGATCATATAAGCTAAAAAGAATATGATGCAGTTCAGTTATACAGTATTTATCGTTTTAATTCCATTTATCAGTTTCCTGATTCTTGGCCTGGCCGGACATAAACTCAAAGCAAAGCTTTCAGGCCTGCTGGGTACCATCGCTCTTGGAATTTCATTCACACTTTCCTGGATAACAGCCTATTACTACTTTTATACAAGTATTAAAATTGAAGATGCCTACCAGAAAATTGTAGCCTTCAATTTTGTCTGGTTGAATATCACTCCGAATTTGCATATTGATCTCGGCGTTCTGCTCGATCCGATATCGGTAATGATGCTCCTTGTAGTGACAACAGTTTCATTCCTGGTGCATGTTTACAGCATTGGCTATATGAAAGGTGAGAAAGGCTTTGAAAGGTTTTTCGCTTTTCTGTCGCTGTTTTCCTTTTCCATGCTCGGGCTGGTGGTAGCTACCAACATCTTCCAGATGTATATTTTCTGGGAGCTGGTGGGCGTTTCCTCTTTCCTGCTGATTGGTTTTTATTACCAGAAACCTTCCGCAGTGCTTGCCTCTAAAAAAGCTTTTATCGTTACCCGTTTTGCCGATCTGGGGTTCCTGGTCGGAATCCTGATGTTATCATTCGATACCCAGACTTTCGAGTTCATTTCACTGACTGATCCGAATGGTCCGGCCATTTCCCAACCCAGCGGCGCGGCCTTTATGGGACTGTCGGTACTTACCTGGTCATTGATCCTGATATTTATGGGGGGCGCCGGAAAATCGGCCATGTTCCCGCTGCATATCTGGCTTCCGGACGCCATGGAAGGTCCTACACCGGTTTCAGCCCTGATCCATGCGGCCACCATGGTGGTAGCCGGTGTTTATCTCGTGGCACGGTTGTTCCCGATCTACGCATTGGCCGCTCCGGCCGGACTTGAAGTAGTAGCGTATGTGGGGGCATTTTCTTCACTCTTTGCGGCCATTATTGCCTGTACCCAGTTTGATATCAAACGGGTGCTTGCCTATTCAACCATGTCGCAGATCGGATACATGATGATGGCCGTAGGGGTCTCTGGATATGGCGGACACGATGGATTGGGTTTTATGGCCTCCATGTTCCATCTTTCAACCCATGCCATGTTTAAAGCATTGTTGTTCCTTGGAGCCGGCGCTATCATTCATGCTGTTCACAGCAATTATATGTATGACATGGGCGGCCTGAGAAAATATCTCCCCATCACCCATATGGTGTTCTTGATAGCCGTTATCACTATAGCAGGTATTCCGCCTTTTTCAGCTTTCTGGAGCAAGGATGAAATACTTGCTGCTGCTATGCACAGCCATCCGTTCCTGTTTTATGTCGGGATGTTTGTAGCCGGGCTAACTGCATTCTATATGTCAAGGCTTTATTTTACCGTTTTCTGGGGAAAAGACAGACATTATCATCACACACCTCACGAGTCGCCGCTGGTAATGACAGTGCCATTAATGATCCTGGCTTTCGCCTCCATATTCGCCGGCTTCCTGCCCTTTACCGAACTGGTAACTTCTGATGGAAAGCCTTTTGAGGCACACCTGGATTTTGCCGTAGCCATTCCTTCCGTAATCGTTGCTTTGATCGGAATTGGGATTGCCTCTTTGTTGTACAGGAAAGAAACATCTCTGCCTGCAAAAGCGGTAGCTGCTTTTGGTAAAACCCACCAATGGGCATACAACAAGTTCTATATCGACGAAGTGTACCTGTTTGTTACCAAGAAAATCATTTTTAACTATATATCCAGACCTGTAGCCTGGTTCGACCGGCATGTGGTGGACGGCTTCATGAATTTTCTGTCGCTCATCACCAATTATATTGCTCATGAAATCAAAGGATTTCAAACCGGAAGAATCCAGCAATACGGATTTGTGTTTGTATTAGGGGTGATTTTGCTGGCGCTGGTTTTTACCTATTTTGTAGTTGTTTAATCATTTATCCGACAAGAAATCAATAAGATATGAATCTCAATCTGTTTGTAATAGTCCCGATTTTAACCGTATTATTCCTGTTATTTTCCAAGGATAACCGGCAAACCAGGATCATAGCGGCCATTGGCTCGGGTATTCAGTTGATCCTTGCAGCGATTCTGGTGTATTTGTTCTACATGGAGCGTGGCGCCGGAAATATGGCCCAGATGATTTTTGTTCAGGATATTCAGTGGTTTTCGATTCCGAACATACATTACACTATAGGTGTCGATGGCATTTCAGTTTCGATGATATGCCTGACTGCCATTGTGGTTTTTGCCGGAGTATTTGCCTCCTGGGAGGTTGAAAGCCTGCACCGGGAGTTTTTCATTTCACTGATATTACTGGCTACCGGGGTTTTTGGATTCTTTATCTCCATCGACCTCTTTACCATGTTCCTGTATTATGAGATCGCGGTGATCCCGATGTATCTGCTGATCGGAATCTGGGGAAGCGGACCGAAAGAATATTCAGCCATGAAGTTGACCCTCATGCTGATGGGTGGTTCGGCCTTCCTGCTGGTAGGTCTCCTCGGGATCTACTTTAACTCAAGTCCGGACGGTACTGCCCTTACCTTCAATATTCTGGATATAGCCAGGGTGCAGATTCCCATTGAAGCCCAACGGTTGTTCTTCCCGCTGACCTTTGTTGGTTTCGGTGTATTGGGCGCTCTGTTCCCGTTCCATACATGGTCGCCTGATGGTCATGCTTCAGCACCAACCGCGGTTTCCATGCTTCATGCCGGGGTGCTTATGAAACTCGGAGGATACGGCGCTTTCAGGGTAGCCATGTATCTGATGCCCGAAGCGGCCAATGAACAGGCCATCATTTTCATCGTATTAACCAGTATCAGCGTGGTGTACGGAGCTTTTGGAGCTATCGTGCAGAAGGACCTCAAATATATCAATGCTTATTCGTCAGTGAGTCACTGCGGACTGGTATTATTTGCCATACTGATGATGAATACCACCGCCTTGAATGGCGCTGTCATTCAGATGATCTCTCACGGACTGATGACAGCCCTTTTCTTTGCCTTAATCGGGATGATCTACGGACGAACCCATACCCGTATGATTAACGAAATGGGTGGTTTGATGAAAGTAATCCCTTTCCTTTCAGTGATTTATGTGATTGCCGGTCTGGCATCACTGGGTTTACCGGGTTTAAGCGGTTTCGTAGCCGAAATGACGATCTTCTTTGGCGCCTTTCAGCATACCGATCCTTTCCACAGAACGGTTACGATTGTGGCCGCTTCCTCTATTGTCATCACGGCGGTTTATATACTCAGGGTGGTGGGCATCCTGCTTCTGGGACCCATAAAAAATGATCATTACCTTGAACTGAAAGATGCCAAATGGTATGAACGTACATCAACCATTGTGCTGACTGCTTCGGTGGCTTTTATCGGAATGGCGCCTTACTGGCTTTCCGAACTCATCACCGGAAGTCTGGGACCTTTCGTTGAAAAACTTCTGGTAAATAATTAAACGGCCAGCAAGGGTTAGAGGATATTTGACGTTTGAAGTGAATATTAAAATTTTGAAAAATTATAACGATGAATTTTGAAAGTATAATGTTAATGCGCCATGAGTTAATACTCATACTGGTAGTAGCGCTGGTACTTCTTGCCGAACTCATACTGCCCGCGGAAGGGAGTAGCCGGAAGATCAGGATATTCAGCATCGCCTTATTTGCCCTGGCAACCATAGCCGGTTTTTTTCCGGCCGGAACCGGACAAGTCTTTGGCGGAATGTATATTACCAGCGAATTGCACCTGCTGATCAAAAATATCCTCAATATAGGGGTGTTGATCATATTCCTGCAATCCGACCGCTGGCTGAATACCGAAGAAAATTCTTTTAAAGTGGCAGAGTATTTTGTCCTGATTGTCTCTACCCTGATCGGTATGAATTTCATGATCTCCTCGGGCGATTTCCTGATGTTCTACATTGGCCTTGAACTGGCTACCATTCCCATTGCCGGTCTGGCTGCCTATGATGTATACAAAAACAAGTCGGCTGAGGCCGGTATAAAACTGATACTGTCATCAGCGCTTTCATCCGGAGTATTGCTTTACGGAATATCCATGGTTTATGGAACTACCGGGAGTATATATTTCGATGAAATAGCCCGTAATTTTTCAGCTTCCGCTTTGTCATCCCTCGGTTTCATCTTCTTTTTTGCAGGTATGGGCTTCAAAATTTCACTGGTTCCTTTTCACTTATGGACCGCCGACGTTTATGAAGGAGCTCCGGTTAACGTAACCTCTTATTTGTCAGTAATTTCCAAAGGAGCAGCCATTGCTATCCTTACCATTATATTATTCTCGGTATTTCCTGTGATTGTAGATCTGTGGCAGAATGTAATCTATACCATTGCGGTTCTTACCATGACCATTGGTAACCTGTTTGCCATCCGCCAGAATAATATTAAAAGATTTTTAGCCTTTTCCTCTATTTCACAGGCCGGCTATATTCTGCTTGGGATCATTGGTGGTAACCAGTTTGGTATGGCCTCCATCGTGTATTATATTCTGGTTTACATTTTCTCCAATCTCGGAGCCTTTGGAGTGGTAGCGGCCATCAGCAATGCTACCGGAAAAGAAAATATCGACGATTACAACGGTTTGTATAAAACCAATCCCAAACTCAGTCTGATCATGATGCTGGCAATGTTCTCCCTGGCGGGAATTCCACCGGTGGCCGGCTTTTTTGGAAAATTCTTCCTTTTCACCGCTGCCGCCGAAAAAGGTTTCTATATCCTTGTTCTTATAGCCGTTATCAATACCATCATTTCATTGTACTATTACCTGCTCGTGGTCAAGGCTATGTTCATTAACCAATCCGAGAATCCTATTCCTTACTTTAAAAATGATCTGGCTACCAAGGTGGGTTTGTTCCTTTGTATAATCGGTATTTTTGCGTTAGGCTTTTCCGGACAGTTACTGGAGTATATCCGAAGTTTATCGTTTGGAATTTAAAAATTGAATACCAATTGATGGAGGTGAAAACTGGGTCAATGAACATCGAATCACCCAAATAAAAAGTTCCACTGATTTTATTTTTGTTGAAAACACTTGTCTGGTCGTTGATCAGATGTAGTTTATTTTTGTGCTCTCAGTTTTTTTCTACAAATTTGCACCTTCTAATATAATGATCTTTTAATCAATTTCTTATGAAGAGACTAATTGAATGTGTACCTAATTTTAGTGAAGGCCGGGATATGACTGTTATTAAACAGATCACCGACCAGATACAAACGGTGGAAGGGGTTAAACTGCTGGATGTAGACCCCGGGAAAGCTACCAACCGAACGGTTGTGACCTTTGTAGGTGAACCTGAGCATGTGCTTGAGGCGGCTTTTCTGGCGGTAAAAAAAGCTTCAGAAATCATTGATATGAGGAATCATAAAGGGGAGCATCCCCGCTTTGGCGCTACCGATGTGTGCCCTTTGGTTCCGGTTGCCGGTGTTACCATGGCTGAAACGGCTGAGTATGCCCGCAGGCTGGCCAAAAGGATTGGTGAAGAATTGGCGGTTCCGGTGTATTGTTATGAAAGCGCAGCGTTTTCAGAAGAAAGGAAAAATCTTGCGAATTGCAGGGCAGGGGAGTATGAGGGGCTTCCTAAGAAACTTTCTGATCTACACTGGAAACCCGATTTTGGTCCGGCTGAATTCAATGAAAAAGTTGCGATGACTGGTGTTACAGCGGTTGGCGCCCGGGATTTTTTAGTGGCATATAATATCAACCTTAATACTACTTCGGTTCGCAGGGCCAATGCCGTTGCTTTTGATATCAGAGAAAAAGGACGTCCTGTAAGAGAAGGAAATCCGATTACCGGAAAAATCAAAAAAGATGAGAAGGGTAACGAAATCTGGACTCCTGGATCTTTGAAAGCCTGCAAAGCCATCGGCTGGTTTATTGAAGAATATGGAATTGCACAGGTTTCCATTAACCTTACCAATATTTCCATCACACCGGTTCATGTTGCCTTTGAAGAATCCTGTGTGAAAGCTGCTGAACGTGGATTAAGGGTTACCGGATCTGAACTGGTGGGACTGATCCCTCTAAAAGCCATGCTCGATGCAGGAAAATATTTCCTGAGAAAACAAAAACGGTCGGTTGGTATTTCAGAAGAAGAAATCATTAAAATTGCTGTGAAATCCCTTGGGCTCGATGACCTTAAACCCTTTAACCCAAAAGAAAAGATCATTGAGTATCTGCTTGAAGATCATTCAGATAAAAAGCTAATTAACCTGTCAGTGAAAGGTTTTGCCGATGAAACCGCTTCCGAATCACCCGCTCCGGGTGGAGGTTCAGTTGCTGCTGCCATCGGTGCATTTGGAATTTCTCTGGCTACCATGGTGGCTAATTTATCCTCGCACAAAGCGGGTTGGGATGATCGTTGGGAGGAATTTTCCGGCTGGGCTGAAAAAGGTCAGAAAATTAAGGATGAGTTGCTTTTTCTGATAGATGAGGATACCCGGGCCTTCAATAAAATTATGGATGCTTTCGGATTGCCAAAATCCACTGATGCTGAAAAAAGCGCCAGGAAGGAGGCCATCCAGACTGCTACAAAATATGCCATTGAAATACCTTTCCGGGTTATGAAACTGGCGTATCAGAGTATGGAAATCATTAAAGCTATGGCCGAAACCGGGAATCCTAATTCCGTTTCTGATGCCGGCGTTGGCGCATTGTGTGCCAGGTCAGCCGTTTTGGGCGCTTTCCTCAATGTCAAAATCAATTCATCCGGGCTCGAGGATAAAGTTTTCCTGGAAGGCATTTTAATAGAAGCGGAAGTAATTGCCGATAATGCGCTATCTGCAGAAAATGATATTCTTAAAATTGTTGAGAACAAAATCAACAAATAACCTGTATGAGAAGTACATTTTTACCCTATTTATTTACACTTGCTATATGAAAGGTAACACTTACTAATTGGTAGTTGCATAACAGGTTGATTATACTGTACATTTGCTATGTAAATCAATTAAATAGTTTAAAAGTTATTTGGTTTATCACTCATTGGTTTTTTAGGTTAAATTAGGTAATGGGAATTCCGGATTTCGGGATTCCCATTTTTTTTAACCTGGCTGGTTACTTATTTCTGTGAGTTATTAAAAACTTTTAAATGCCGGTCCCGGCAAAACTTGTGTTTACCTACATATACGAAAGCAATTCCTACAAATACTAATTAGTGTTTGCCGCCCATCATTTTGTAACGTACTTTTGCAGATAATTATTATTTTTGTTACAAACCGGTAAACATAAATTAACCTTATATGAGTAAAGTAAAGCAAACTTACATCCTCCTTTTACTTTCCCTGTTTATTCTAACGATTTCCTCCTGTAAAAAAAACAGTACGGACAATCCGTCTGAGACAGAAAAGGATATTAACGAGTTGGTGATCAGCCCGAACTTTGATTTTAAAACGGATGCTGAAACCATAATTGAAATAACTGCCTATGACAATTCTGATCAGCCGCTTTCCGGTGTCAGGTTTGATATCTATACCGATATCAGTGAAAATAACGGAAAACGAATTATTAGCGGCATTACCGGTGGTAACGGGGTGTTTTCGGCTACTTTCAATCTGGCGGCCGATATGACCCAGCTGGTAGCCAGAACCAACTATTTGGGCATGCCCAACGAAGTGGTCATTCCGGTAGTTAATCATCGCGCTTCCGTGAAATTGGGGGGAAAGCCTGTATCGCTGAAAAGCGGTGAACTCAATTTTAAAACTACCAATGCTTCATGGTATCCTATGGGAACCTGGAACAATCAGGGGGTACCCAATTACCTGGTAAACCCGAATGATGTAGTTGATCCTCAGTTCCTGAATGACGTTAATGCGTCGTTTCCCGAATCGAAGCCGGTACCCTTATTTCATCCTGAATATCTGGCTCCTGAAAATGAACAGGATTTTAAACTCAATGAATTCTGTGATGTTTGGGTAACATTCGTGCATGAGGGCGCCGGTTACAAAAACGTGCTGCTATATTACACCTATGATCTTGATAACCCTCCCACAAATCCGAATCAGATTGATTCACTACATATCGTTTTCCCCAATGTGTCGTATTATAACAGCGGTGGGGGACTTTATTCAGGGAACAAGGTGTATCTGGGTCAGTTCCAGGGTGGTCAGGCTATTGGATTTGCTATTATCGCCAACGGATATAACGGTACTACCGTAACAGGAGGAAATGGCATTTTTTACTCTGATCCTAATCTGAATCCCGAATCAAATGCATCCAAAAAGCAACACAGTGTGGTTTTGTTGGATAATGGCCGGGATATTTTCCTCATGGGTTTTGAAGATATCAACAGAATGGTCTCTTCCTGTGATAATGATTTTAATGATGTTATGTTCATCGTGAAGGCCAATCCTATTGCCTCAGTGCAAACAGGCGGTTTTGCGCCCATTACCAATACTTTGCCCGATACGGATGATGACGGAGTGGCTGATCAGTTTGACGACTACCCCAATGATCCGGACAAGGCTTTCAATAACTACTATCCAGGTGAAGGATTATATGGAACCCTGGCATTTGAAGATCTCTGGCCGGGTAAAGGAGATTATGATTTTAATGATGTAGTGATCGATTATAACATCAATCAGATTACCAATGCCAATAATAACGTGGTCCAGATTAAACCAAGAGTAGTTGTGAAAGCTATTGGCGCCAGTTATAAAAACGGATTCGGATTCCAGTTAGGAAGCAATCCTTCCGCCGTTGCATCGGTAACCGGTCAGGTTTTAAACCATAACCTGGTAACCCTTAATGCCAATGGAACTGAAGCCGGACAAAATAAAGCTGTAATTATTGTCAGTGATAACGTATACGATATTTTACCTTACCCGGGTGGCGGTTTTACCGGAGTAAATGTTATTCCCGAAGCGCCCTGGGTACAACCGGATACCGTCGATCTGGTAATTGACCTGGCCCAGCCGGTTCCGGTGGCTACCATGGGTCTGCCGCCTTACAATCCGTTTATCTTTGTTGACCAGAACCGGTCTGTTGAGGTGCATCTCCCGGATTATGAACCTACTAACCTGCATAATTCATCATTGTTCGGTACTTCACATGATGATAGTGATCCTGCATCAGGAAGGTATTACAAAACCAGCAATAATCTGCCCTGGGCATTGAATATCGTCCAGAATTTTGCCTATCCCATTGAAAAACGGCAAATCGTAACCGGATACCTGAAGTTTGCTACCTGGGCTGAAAGCAGTGGCTCGCAATTTCCAAACTGGCCTGTTAACCAGTCAGGGTACCGAAATGAAAGCAACATCTACAGCCGGTAGACGTATAATTTCAATTACAGTGCTCGTCAGGCGCCGTGAATAAGATCTAATTTAAGAGGTTACGAATCAGTAGCCTCTTTTTTTTATTTTTGCAGGAAGCCTGATTCAGGGAGTAAATTGGGAAATTAAAACAAAAGGTAAATGGTAAAAGGTAAATGGTGAAAGGTGAAAGGTGAAAGTACATTAAACTCAAACCCAGAACACAAAACGCAGAACGCAGAACGCAGAACTACCAACATTAAACTTAAAAATCCGATGATTCTCAAATTTTTAATTAAAACAGTATTTTTACTGATCATAGTGAGCAGTATTTCGTTTTGCGACCGCAAGGACGCACTGAATCCCGGTCCTGTCAGCAATATGGATGATCTGATAATCAGCCCGGAGTTCAATTTCAGAACCGATCAGGAAACCTCATTCGGCATTAAAGCGCTGGATAATAATGATAATCCTTTACAAGGGGTTAGAATTGATATTTACTCTGACTCTTCGGGTGTAGGCGGATATCGCATTATCAGCGGTTTTACAGGAGCAGATGGTGTTCTCAGTACCCGTTTCAATATTCCGGCAGAAATTTCGAAATTATATGCCCGGACAAAATATATCGGTTTACCGGATGAACTTCCGGTAAATATCATTAATGGCCAGGTCTCTTTAGTTTTTGGAGGAAAACCTATGGCATTCAAGAGTAACGGGTTTCAGTTTAAAAACGCAACCGGGAACTGGTATCCGATGGGTTCATGGAACAGCCAGGGAGTTCCTTCATACCTTGAACCTGAAAGGGATCAGCTGACTCCGGCTTTCTTAGCCATGCTCAACGCTTCATTTCCCGAAACCAAATCAGTACCCGTTTTCCATCCTGAATACCTGAATCCGCAAAACGAACAGGATTTCATTCTTTCCGAATCCTGTAAGGTGTATCTTACTTTTTTACATGAAGGTGCCGGATATAAGAATGTTTTGCTGTATTATACCTACAATGCGGATAATCCGCCGCAACATCCTTCCCAGATTGATTCCATGTTTATAATATTACCCAATGTTTCGTATAATCTGAGCGGTGGAGGACTTTATTCGGGAGATAAGGTTTTTCTGGGAACGTTTGCCGCAGGTACAGGAATAGGATTTGCCGTGATTGCCGATGGTTTCAAAACAAATACGGTTACTTCCGGTAAAGCGGTTTATTATTCAGAGCCCTCCTTTAATCCTGAATTTGCCCCGGAAGACAAGCAACACAGTGTGGTTCTGATCGAAAGCGATAATGACCTGTTTATCATGGGATTTGAAGACCTCAGGCGCAGCAGCGGATCGGATGATGATTTTAATGATGTGATGTTCTCGGTGAGAGCCACACCCATTGATGCGGTGGATACAACCGGTTTTCCTCCGGTGGTGGAATTACCCGCTGATACTGATGAAGATGGTGTGCCTGATATCTTTGATGATTATCCGGAGGATGAAGAACTTGCCTTTGACAATTTTTATCCGGGTGAAAATATTTTTGGAACCCTGGTTTTTGAAGATCTCTGGCCTGTAAAGGGCGATTATGATTTTAATGACCTGGTACTTGATTATAATTTCAATCAGATTACCAACTTTGAAAATAAAGTGGCCAGAATCAGAACAAAAATTGTTGTGAAAGCCATTGGCGCCTCTTTTCGTAACGGATTCGGGTTTCAGATGGGCTCGCCTTCTGAATCGGTGGAATATATTTCAGGGCAGCAAATTGATGAGAATTACGTCGTGCTTAACCCCAATGGAACTGAAGCCAGCCAGGAAAAAGCAGTAGTGATCATATTCGACAATGCCTTCGATATACTTCCATACCCCGGAGGTGGTTTTACGGGTGTGAATACCAGCCTTGAAGCACCCTATGTTCAGCCGGATACCCTGGATTTAATAATACATCTGGTGAATGCGCTTCCCAACCAGACTATTAACCTGCCGCCATACAATCCGTTTCTTTTTATTGAACAGGACCGCTCAAGAGAGGTCCATCTGCCTGATCAGCCACCCACCTCTTTACAAAACATGGCATTATTCGGTACGCTGGATGATGACAGTGATATCAGTAAAGCCCGTTATTATAAAACGGTAAAAAATCTTCCATGGGCCATGAATATTGTGCAAAACTTCCAGTATCCCATTGAAAAGAAACAAATTCTGGCTGGTTATCTGAAGTTTGCCGAATGGGCTGAAAGTTCAGGGAAATTGTATCCCGACTGGCCTGCCGATAAACCCGGCTACCGGAATAATACCTTCATTTATATCAGATAGAAGGGGAGGCAGTCACAGTAGGTTATTCGTATCTCAATGATTCAATAGGATCCAGATTGGCGGCCTTGGTAGCCGGAATAATCCCTGATACCAGCGCTACCAGAAAACACAGGAAAACCCCGGTAAAGATCCATATCCAGGGAATTATAAAACTGCTCCCGATCATGAACGAAATAGTATTGCCGATGATAATCCCTAAGGTGATACCTAACAATCCCCCTAACTGACCAATTACAATAGCTTCTACCAGAAACTGATTCCGGATGACGCTGCGCGTAGCCCCGGCTGCTTTCCGTATCCCGATCTCCCGGGTTCTTTCTGTTACCGAAACCAGCATGATATTCATCAGACCAATGGCAGCGCCTATCAGCGTTATCAGTCCGATTATGGTGGCAGACAGTGTTATGTAACGGGTGTTATCTATCAGCATGTTTAACAGCTGATCGCTTTTGGTGATCTCAAAATCATTTTCTTCATTCAGCGGATTTTTCCTGATTACCCGCATCAGACCGGTTGCTTCACCCGATGCTGCATCAATCTGGGTTTCATCATTGCTTTTCACACTGATTGAAAACGACATATTTGGCCTGGCAAATACCTGGCGAACGTTCGTAATGGGTATAATACAACTCCTGTCACCAGAAAACCCAAAACCGGTTCCCTTCGACTTTAATACCCCAATAACCCTGTATTTGCCCGATCCAATCGAAATCACCTTTCCCACAGGATCCTCGTTGGGCCTGTAAAGGGTACTGGTGATGCCACTACCGATGATCGCCACATTGGAACCATAAAATACCTCGGTAGGATTCATATTCCGGCCCGACTCCAGTTCCATTCCCGAAACAGCCACATAGTTTTCATCGGAACCGATTACCGAAATGTTGGGATTGGTTTTTAATGAACCGTTCCTTGCAGTGGCAATGGAAGTTCCAAAAGTATACACCGAGGCCAGAGCCGGAAAATCAAACCTTTCCTTAAATTCCATGGCCTGTTTAAAGGTTATGGGCTGATAATACTTTGCCCGGTGTACAGAACTGCCAAAATGTATCCGCATCGACCGGTTCTGAATCGTGAAAGTGTTGGCGCCCATCATCTGCAGATTCTGTCCGAGAAAAAACTTCAGCGAATCAATGGCGGTAAGAATGCCAACCAGAGCCGTAATCCCAATGGCAATGATCAGCACGGTCAGAACAGTCCTCAACATGTGACTTTTTATGGAAGTTAAGGATATACGAATGTTCTCGACAATCAGCAATTTCATTTTGCAGGCAATTTATGAGTATCTGGCAAAACTAATAAAAGAATTAATAAATTTTAAATTATAAATTATAGGTTATAGATTATAGATTGAAATTCAAGTCGTTAGTATAACTATCAACGAGTCATCCCGAGCGAAGCGAGGGATCTCTCGCTTTGCTCGGGATGTAGTCCCTAACCAACATCAATCATCAATCAATTGCTCATTGCTCATTCGCTGGTGTTTCCATCTCCGGTGCGACCACAGCCATTGGTCCGGATGCTGATGGATGATGTTCTCAAGAAATTTCACATGCATCTCACTCAGGGTATCTTCGGTAAGATTCTTTGGGTATTCCTCAAGCATGGTAAATTCTATCTGATAGTGGCCCCTGCTGGTTTTTACCATATTCAGAAAGATTACAGGCAGATTAAATTTGCAGGCGATTTTTGCCGGTCCGTTAAACACCGGGGTATCCTGATTCAGGAAACGGGTCCAGTAGGCACCTTCTTTTGGCGGGGTCTGATCGGCAATAAACCAGATGCTGAACAATTCATGATTCCGGATTTTATGAACAACGGTTTTCAGCGTATCTTTCATTGGCAGCGGTTTTCCCATAAAACGGCTCCTCAGCATCAGCATATATTTATCAAAAGCTACGCTGTTTAACGGGTGATATATCGGAAAAAATGATATTTCAGGGAACAGCTGGGGCAGGGGAGATACCCACTCCCAGTTCCCCATATGACCCGAAATCATGATAAAGCTCCTCTGATTGGCTGCAAGCTTCTCAATTACTTCAAAATTGACGACTTTTAACCGCTTCATAAAACTTTTGTGGTCAAAATCAATCATTTTCACCGTCTCGAAAATCAAATCACAAAAATGCCGGTAGAATTTCTTTTCAGTTTCAATTATATCCTTCAGGGGTTTCTCCGGAAATGAACGGAGAAGGTTGGTTCTGACTACTTTCCGGCGATACCTGGCGATATAATAGACAATCTGATAAAGCACATCCGATTTTATATAAAGAATTTTTAAAGGAAGTAATGCGATGATCCGGAGTATGGCAAAAAGCAGATAGTATAACATTGAACAGTTAATCAGGCCGTTGTGTAAAATTCAAAAACATGATTCTCACGAGAAATCTGTAATAACGGGTAGTTTATCTATTCAGGATCAGCATCTTTGCTTCCGTAGGCAAGGTCGCCTGCATCGCCAAGACCCGGAACAATATAGGCCTGAGCGGTGAGCTCATCATCAATGGCGGCAGTCCATAAACTCACATTGGGATCTGAAATATGTTTCTTCATATATTCAACGCCTTCCACGCTGGCAATTACCGAAACAAAGTGGATGTGAACCGGTGTACCACTATTGAGAAATTCCTTGTATGCTTTCACCATAGAGGCGCCGGAAGCCAGCATGGGATCAATGATAATCAAGGTTTTATGATCGATGGAAGGACATGAAATGTACTCGATCTCAATCCTGAAGGTGCCATCCTTGTGGTATTTTCGATAAGCCGATATGAATGCATTCTCCGCTTTATCAAAGAAATCGAGCATACCTTTGTGAAGCGGCAAACCAGCGCGTAAAATAGCGGCTAAGACCGGCTGATTTTTTAAGACCGGAACCATACAAGTCCCTAAACTGGTAACTACCTCCGTATCAATCCATTCAAGCTTGCGGCTGATCTCGTAAGCAAATATTTCGCCTACCCGCTCAAGATTTCTCCTGAACCGCATACTATCCTGCTGTATTTTGGCATCTCTCAGTTCAAATAAAAACTGATCCAGTATAGTTTTCTGATTACCAATAACATGAATGTTCACGACTGAGTTTTTGGTTGGTTATGTTGAATTTTTTTCAAAAATATCAAATTCAAGGTTTTACATCAGGTCAGGCCGATATTTTTATGATTTTTTAAACTTAGCCCTCCGGATGAGACGGTGGATATAAAAAGCCGGTTTCAGATAGAACGGAAGTCTGTTTACATGGTATCCTTTGTAATACACCACTTCTGATCCGAAGCTTTTGTAAAACCGGGCCAGACTGGGCTGGTTAGATCCTTCAAAATCAAGAATTAACGGTAACCCGGAATTATGCCGGATAAAATCATCTATGAGCAGGAACATGGCGCCGTTCTCCCGCCCCGACACATCAAGGCCCGAAAACAGAAAAATGACTTTATGGTGACTGATCACGAATACCGCACCCCCGCAAAGATGATTAAAAGCTGAGTATGCGCCAAGTACGGCGGCTTTCTTTTCCTTCACCAGATCATTTACCAGGCGAACCAGTAATTTATAATGGTTATCGGGCTGTGATTCATATTGTTTACCAGCATTCTCCCTGAACAGTTTGATGATATCCGAAACAGCAATATTGGGACGGACATAGATTCCTGCACTCTCCGCCTTCCTGATATTCCGTTTGGTATTTTCCGAATACCCCTTCCGGATTTGTTCATAGGGTTTGATCAGTTCCAGTTCATGAGTAACCTGATTAATCACGAGCCGGGGATCAATGAATCCGGTATTATTAAATTTATTCAGGTTGATTTCAATTAACCTGAATTTTGCAGGTATGGCCTTTAAAAACTCAGCAATCAGCGTGGCGCTTATTATTTCGGTGGAGAATACGCCGAGCTGTTGCGAAAAAGAGGGCTGAAAAAGGTAGGAAATACCAAATTTTTTACGGTGGGTTAGAGGCATAACTGCCTTATAATCATCCAGTACGAGGGCATCCCAATCAGGGCTCACCAGGTCGAGGAACCAGCCAAATGAACAAATATTTCCATTGAATGAACGCTCAATGGTCAAGTCCCATTTCTTCCTGTCGATTTCTTCATGTTGGATGTACCGGATCAATGTGTGCAATTTTGGCAAAAGTAACAGATTCATCAATATTTACGATGTATGATAGATAAGGTCTCTCACTTCGTTCGAGATGACTCGTGGAAAGTCAATCTAACGAACTGTATTTCAATCTATAATCTATAATCTATAAGCTATCATAAATTATCATACCTCTTTCCCATGACACCCGTCACCCATCACCAATCACCCATTATCACTTCTCCGCTCTTTTTGTTATTTTCGCACCCTAATCTACGGACAATGATCAAAGTATTCAATGTCATCGGAGCCCGGCCTCAGATCATCAAGTCAGCTGCTATCAGCCGGGCCATTAAAAACCGTTTTCCTGACCGCTTTTCTGAAATAATAGTCCATACCGGGCAACACTATGACAGTAATATGTCGCAGGTTTTTATTGAGGAGATGCAAATACCGCATCCGCATTATAACCTGAATGCAGGATCGTCTTCTCACGGAAAGCAATCGGCGCTGATCCTGGAAAAGATGGAAGAATTACTTCTGCTCGAAAAGCCTGATTATGTGATTTTGTATGGCGATACCAATTCTACACTCTCGGGAGCCCTGGCTGCCGCCAAACTACACATTCCCATAGCCCATGTAGAGGCCGGCTTGCGTTCCTTCAACAAATCCATGCCGGAAGAAATCAACCGGATAGTTTGCGATCATTGCTCTACGCTGCTCTTTTCCCCAACGGAAGCCGGGATCAGAAATCTTATCCGGGAAGGATTTTCCTTAGGAAAGAATCCGCCGTTTACGCGCGACAATCCCGGAATTTTTCATTGTGGGGATGTCATGTATGATAACACCCTGTTTTTTTCATCCAAAGCAGAATCAAAAATGTCCTGGCTGGAAAAACACGGGCTGGAAAAGCAAGGGTATATCCTCGTAACCATTCACCGGGATAATAATACCGATCAGCCTTCCCGGTTTCAGGCCATTCTTGAGTCATTGGTCACACTCAGTCAGGACTTTACCGAGACTATTGTATTTCCGGTTCATCCCAGAACCCTTAAGATGATGGAACAGCATCTTCCTGCTGATCTAAAAACCGCTATAGAATCAGATCCGCGAATTAAGCTCATCCCTCCGGCTTCCTTCCTCGAAATGATCATCCTCGAAAGGGAATCCTCCATGATTTTTACCGATTCAGGCGGGGTTCAGAAAGAAGCTTTTTTCTTTGGGAAACCTTGTATAATCCTTCGAAAGGAAACGGAATGGGTAGAAATTGTGCAATCGGGCGCTGCCGCTCTGGCCGATGCCGGCAAATCCAAAATAATCGGGTTGTATCAACATTTTAAATCGAACCCGCCTGCCGGTTTACCTGCAATTTTTGGAGATGGTCATGCCGCTGAGTTCATCTGCCGAACGATACTTGAAAATGTCCGGTAAACAGCTTCCCGTTTTATTGCAAGGCAGATGGAATAACAGGAAAACGTTCCTGCTCATCACCCTGCTGCTCATAACCATAACGGCGTTTTTTCGGGGGCCCGGCTCTGAACGTCCATCGTTAACCGACAGCATCCGCAGCGATGGGAGAGGGTACTATGCTTACCTGCCGGCCTTATTTATTTTTCATGATTTGTCATTGGATACCCAGGCACATCTTAACCCGGATGAAAAAGCCAGCCTTCAGGTGAGAGTACATGTGGTTGAATCAGATCAGTATCTGGTTAATAAATACTTCACAGGGGTCAGTATTTTATTATTGCCTTTCTTTTTAACTGCATTGATAATCAGTTATATAACCGGAATCCCGGCCGATGGTTATTCCTGGATATTTCAGGTGTCGGTGAGTCTGGCATCGCTAACCTATCTGTTGACGGGCCTGCATTTTCTGCGGAAACTGCTGTTAAGGTTTGTGGTTTCTGATTCATTGGCCGGTTTGGTCATTTTTATTATTCTTTTTGGTACCAACCTGCTTTACTATGCGGTGTTTGATCCTTCGATGTCGCATGTGTATTCGTTTGCGGCCATCTCGGTGTTTTTGTTTTCGATTCACCAGTATGTATGTGCCGGTAAAAAGAAATATCTTGCGTTTTCATCCGCCTTGTTGGCTCTTATTATATTAATCAGGCCCACCAATATGCTGGTACTTCTGCTGGTTCCTTTCCTCACTGATAGCAGACAGTCGTTTCTCAGGGTCTTCAGACATACCTTTTCATCGGTATCCAAAATATTCTGGCTGATATTTCCGGCGGTGGTTCTGTTATCTGTTCAGATTACCTACTGGTATTCGGTAACCGGTAAATTCATTGTGTGGTCATATCAGGGCGAAGGATTTTATTTTACCCGGCCGGCCATCCTGAAATTTCTGCTCAGTTTTCAAAAGGGCTGGCTGATTTATACGCCTCTGATTTTTTTTAGTATAACCGGCTGGATTTTCCTGATGATCAAAAACCGCTGGCAGGGTATCTGGGTGATGCTTTTCCTGGTTTCAGTGGTATATGTCTCTTCCTCATGGTGGAACTGGTATTATGGCGACGGCTTCGGGCAGAGGGTAATGATCGATTTTTACCCGCTGATGGCGGTGTTGTTGCTGTTATTCATGACTCAGCTTAAAAACCGGATTATTTTACGAACAACCTGGCTTTTTATATTTCTGATGGTATTACTGAATCTTTTCCAGACCTGGCAATATATTAACCGCATCATCCATCCCTTTTCCATGGATTTTGAAAAGTATTCGTATGTTTTTATGTCTCCGGATAAAACTCTGGCCGGATCGCTGGGAGCGGATGTGAATATACCCCCTTATGGTACCCGGCCCGACAAACCTCTGCTCACCATTTCCCACGATTTCGAAGACCGCAGTTACCATTGGAAAGAAGGTTGTGTTGTGTATTCGCCCGGAAAAGCTTTTTCAGGCAACCGGTCGGCATATCTTGATACCTGGAACCGTTACAGTCCGGCATTTGTGTTTAAGAATGAAGACGCGGTTTATAACCGGGATAATCTTTATGCAAACATGGAAATGATGGTACAGGATCTCGAACCCAACATTCGTAACGGCGCCAGGCTGATCCTGGAGTTCCGGGACTGTTTCGGGTACCTGGTTCAACGCGATTCTTATCCATTGAATGCCATTCCTGAGAATGAAGCCAATATCTGGCGGAAAACCCGTTTCGGTTTGACATTGCCCCGTTTTTTACCCGGTGATAACCTGACCCTGTATATCTGGAATCCTACCGGAAACCGGTTTTTGGTAGATGATTTCAGGATGGAGATTTATGGGCAATGAGTAGAGACGCGGCGTGCCGCGTCTAATTTGGAAATTTGGAAATGAAATCCCCAAAAAACATCTGGTTTTAACCCATCCACCCTGTTGAGACGCAGCGCGCTGCGTCTTCTGCTTTTCCCCAATCCACCATGTATTGACGCGGTACGCCGCCTCTCTAACCATTTTTCTGTTTATTATCCGATGGTGACATCAGTACATGTAATCCAATTATATAAATAGATTTGTTATTATGGAAATTTAACAAATGTTAATAATAAGGATAGGTTTACATGTTACATCATTATTGTTTTTGTCTACTTTCGAAGGCAAAATAAATAAGATCTTGGAGAAAAACATAGTACCTAAACGTTCATATGTGTTTTTGGCAGAGGATTTCTCCAATCAAATTCCTTTAAAAGATGAGTATATTATTTCTAAAGATCAGGGCGACCCTTTTCGCAGGGCTGATTATTGTATTGCCCGGTGTGATGTTTTCGCAGGGCGGAATCAAAAATGCGGTGTCTGATTTCAAGGCAGATCAGGAAGTCAATGTTCAGTTGGAAAGAATACGGGTGTGCGATCCTGAACGATTTGCCGCTTTGAGCCCGGCTGAAATTAAAACAATCAGGCAGAAGGAACTCAGAAAGATTCAGTTAACTGATAAATTCATGAGCCGTTTGCCTGTTAGCAGCAGCCAATCCCGGTCCATGACCCAAACCTCGGCGGTAAATATCAGCGATTCATTGGCCTTATTAGCATTGTTTAATGCCACCGGAGGTCCGAATTGGTATAACAATACGAATTGGCTTACCGGGCCGGTGAGTTCGTGGTATGGGGTTGGGACGGCAAATGGTAAAGTAACTTACATATTTTTGGTAAATAATAATTTGTATGGGGCACTACCTGATGAAATTGGAAATCTGGATGATTTAATCGAATTAAATTTAGGTTCAAATCAGCTAAATGGCAATTTACCTGCCTCAATTGGAGAATTGATTAACCTACAGTTTCTGATACTTAAAAATAATCAATTATCCGGTACTATCCCTTATCAAATTGGCAATATTCCGAATGTAAATTTTAAATATATTGATTTGTCATTTAATCAATTAACAGGAGAATTGCCGGTTGAATTCACTAATTTAATAAATGTGTATCTGATTGATATTTCCAATAACCAGTTGTGCGGTAGTATTCCTGTAGAAATGTGTAATATCGTGTGGTCAGATGTGGATCCTCAGTTTGTTTATTATAACAATTATTTTAATGCAGGAAGTTGTCCGGCAATATTGTGCCTGGAGGAGATGGGGATTTGGATGGCAGGTTCGCCCCAATTAAACGGCTTGTCCTTTCCTGGATATTGTATCACTAGTCCGGATGTTGAAATCGGGTTTGAACAAGATTGGATTTGTAACGATGGTTCCGGGTACTATTTTGGAAGCGTTTCAGCCGGGTATAATGCGTCAATTGAATGGTATGCCGAAAATAGTGATGGTTATTTCATTAACCAGAACACCCTTAACCCAACATATTTCCCCGGATCAAATGATTATTCAGCAGGATTTGTGGAAATCAAAGTTATGGTTACTAATTATGCCGGCTGGGCTGAGGATTCAATGACCCTCAATTTTCAAACCTGCTCTGTTCCAATGGTAATCGGCCTTGATGATGTCTGGACTTGCACCGATGGATCAGGATATTATTTTGGAAGCGTAAGTACACAGAATTATTGGAACTTCCAATGGTACACCACCAATGGCACAGGTTTTTTCGATGACCCATATTTTTCCAACCCCACCTACTATCCGGGTGAGGATGATTACATGCAAGGCTCGGTTGAGATTATGGTGGATGCTTTTGGAAATAACGGACCTTTTTCAGAATTCGTGACCATTCATTTTATGCCTCAGCCCTGCTCGCTTCCGGTTGAAATAATTCAACATGAGCGATTGACATGTGCAGATAATTACGCTTACACTATCTGGGATATTAATTACAATGGTACATGGATGGTGGAATGGTTTATTATTGATGGCTCAGGGTATTTCGACAATGAGTGGAGCTTTTATCCTGTTTATTACCCATCCACCCAGGACTATCTAAATGGTTTTGTCATACTGGGTGTAACCGTTGATAGTGAAAACGGTGCTGCACAGGATTATTTAGTGCTTAATTTTCAATATCCCCCGTTTGTTACAGCCGGACCTGATACAACCATCAATTCCGGAGAATCACTCACCCTTTCGGAGGCAGAAGTAACCAATGGTTCTTTTTGGTACTGGTCAACATCGGGGGACGGGAATTTTAGCAACATATATGACCTCAATCCGGTTTACACGCCAGGTACGGGCGACATTACTACAGGGCAGGTAAATTTGTGTTTAAATGCCTCTGATGGAGGGGTATGCAGTGATGTTCAGGATTGCATATTACTGGATATTGAAAACAACAGCGGTACAACTGATTCATGCCAGTATATAAACATTTTATCGCCCGGATGGCATGGATTATCTTCTTTTATTGATTTATCCGGAAAACCGGTTTCTGAGGTCATGAATCCGGTAATTGAAAAGCTGACCGCCATTATTGATGAAGAAGGAAATGTTTATATCCCTTCAATGGGGATAAATACAATTGGAGACTGGGAAAACAAAGGTTATAAGGCGCTGTTTTCGGATACCTGCACAATACCGGTTTATGGACAACCCATGCAGGAAACCGTTTTTCCGGTTGAAGGTCCTTTTACTTTTGTACCAATCCCCGTACCCGACAATGATATTTCAACCTTTGACTTGTTGAGTGAATTTTCAAACCAGATTAGTTTACTCCTCGATATGGAATCCATGCAGATGTGGTGGCCGGCTGCCGGTTTGTTCACATTGCAGGCTCTGCAACCCGGTAATGCCTATTTGATCAAAACAACAGAGTCAACAACTTCGTTTTTGGTTGAATTTAGTACGGTGAAAAAGAATTCCGGGTTATTTGAAAATCCGGCACCGGAAAAGAATAGCAATCCTGCGGCAGACCTGTCAGACAGTACCAGGTTTTTGCTGAATCTGCCTGAAATCAATATCATACCTACAGAAACTACAATCTGTTCAGGTGAGTATTTTACATTCGCCGGATTGACAGAAGGAACCAATTATTCGGATATTTTTTGGTTTACTACCAACGGTAACGGCCAGTTTAGTTCAAATAACATTTTATGGCCCGACTATTTCCCGGCCATTTCTGATATGATCCAGGGTATTGTCGAGATATATGTATATGTATCCAATGGAGCCGGTGAATATGATTATGATCACTTTACCTTGTATATCAAAGATCAGCCAACTGTTTATGCAGGCGATAATGCCACGGTAAATGCCGGTGAGTCTTTTGAAATCTTAACCTCTTATGGTGAAAACTATTTGTCACTGAACTGGCAAAGTATGGGTGATGGTATGTTTGACGATCCGGGAAATCTACATCCGGTATATACTCCCGGAATTACTGATGTCTTTAACGGTTCGGTCGAATTATGTATCAATGCGGAACATCCTCCCTGCATGCCTGCTATTTCATGTATGAATCTCTCCATACTGCAAAACTTTAACCCCGACTCACTCGCCCTGGTAGCGCTGTACAATGCAACCGGTGGCTCCGATTGGTTCAACAATACCAACTGGCTTACCGGGCCGGTAAATACGTGGTACGGGGTTACGATTTCAGATGCCATTGTGTCAGGTATCCATCTCCCAAATAATAACCTGGTTGGTGTTATTCCGCCTGAAATTGGAAATCTAAGCGGTTTGACCTATATGATACTATCCGGTAATGAACTTTCAGGAAGTATCCCTGCAGAAATTGGCAATTTAGCATCACTTAATGATCTTATTCTTGATTATAACATGATAACGGCCATACCCCCTGAAATTGGAAACTTAACTTCATTGTGGATGCTTGATGTAAACTTTAATCAAATTACAGCTATTCCAACCGAAATCGAAAATATTCAAAGTTTAAGATATGCATATTTTGGTCACAACCAAATAACTTCTATTCCGCCCGAAATCTTCAATCTGGAATTATTAGCGCTTTACCTGAATCATAATCAAATCATATCTATTCCCTCTGAAATTGGAAATTTTGTACTGTATGGAACTGCTGATTTCAGCCATAACCTCATTTCTTCCATCCCCGTTGAAATAGGTAACATGGGTAGTCATTCGCCAAATTTTTATTTTCAAAATAACCTGATTTCTGAAATTCCGGAGGAGATGGGAAATCTGGACATAGTTGAACTTGATCTTTCCAATAATCTGTTAACGGGAGGAGTACCCGACCGGTTTTTTTATGGTGAGTATCTCAATTTGTCCAATAATTATTTAACTGAAGAATTACCATTGTATGCATGTACCTATACCAATCTGGACGAATTTCAGTTTCATAACAATAACTATGAGTTTAACAGCTGCCCGGCTATTGATGCACTCCTTCAAAATGGGGTGTTTATTCCGAATGGGATGCAACGTAATGGTAATGATCTTTTAAACGATTGTGTGCCGACCATGGTGGAGATTGGAGTAGAAACGGATACAGTCTGTGCCGACAGTTCAGCCTACACTTTTAATGGGGTGATGGCACAGGGTTATGATAATATAGAATGGTACACATGGAATGGTACCGGAACTTTTGATGATATCTATTCTTTACATCCAACCTATTTTCCGGGTACTGAAGATTATATTAACGGTTACATAATTATTGGTGTCGGGGCTGTCCGTAGTAATGAAACTTGGTCTGACGAGATGACGTTGGTTTTTGAGCCGGTACCTGAGGTTTACGCAGGACTAAATGTTACCATTCAGGCCGGCACTGACTACCCTCTTTCGGAGGCCTATGCGCTGAATTTTGAGTCGCTTACCTGGACAAGTTCAGGTGACGGTTCTTTTAACTATCCGGCTGCGCTTCATCCTGTCTACCATCCGGGCGCTCAGGATCGGTTGAATGGTTTTGTTGAGCTATGTCTGGAAGTCATTCCCAATGATTGCCAGCCGGTTTCATCCTGTCTGGAACTTACCATACTACCCCAGTCTTTATTCTCGGACTCCCTCGCCCTGGTAGCCCTCTACAATGCTACCAACGGGCCCAACTGGACAAACCATAACAACTGGCTTTCCGGACCGATAAACTCCTGGTATGGTATAACTGTGACCAACGGACGAGTGACAGAAATCTTACTGTACAGCAACAACCTTTCTGGCTCTATTCCCGGCGAAATTGGAGATTTATCACAACTGATCAGTCTCAATTTCAACGACAACCTGCTTATGGGCAGTATACCTCCTGAAATCGGAAATTTAACCAGCCTTCAGGGACTTTATCTTTCGTATAACCAACTTACCGGAAGTATTCCTGAAGAAATTGGAAATCTCATGCATCTGGTTAATCTTATTGGTAGTTATAATCAGTTTTCGGGAAATATCCCTGTGTCGTTAGGAAATCTGTCATTTCTGCAGGCCATCTACCTGAATAATAATTTGCTAACGGGCAGCTTACCGGCTGAAATCGGTTTTTTATACAATCTTCAACAGCTGTACATTTATGATAACCAGCTAACCGGAGATTTACCCCCTGAAATCGGTAATCTGCAAAATCTTCTGGTGCTTTATATCGAAAACAACCTGTTTACCGGCAGCATTCCCATTGAAATCTGTAACATTCCCACGTTGATTTCCTTTAATGGCAGTTCAAATTATTTTGACATGGGCAGCTGTCCGGCTATCGGGTGTTTGATCGATAACGGGGTTGAGATTTCGATCGGGCTTCAACTTAACCTTCTTGATTTATCGACATGTATTCCATCCGAGCTTAGTATAAATATCGAGTTGGAGGAGGATCAGATTTGCAAAGGGACATCCTCTTATGCTATTGGGATGGTAACCGCTTTTAATTACGATTCCATTCAATGGACCACCACCAACGGAACCGGTACATACTCTGATCCTCACGTATTAAACCCCGTATATTACCCGTCTGCCAACGATTTTCAGCAGGGATGGATACAATTAAAAGCTGAGGTGTTCCGAAATTCGGAGTTTGCGTCTGATAGTATGGTACTTGGATTTGTTCCGGGCCCGGTGGCTGAAGCCGGTGCTGATGATACCATTTACGCAGAACAAAGCTATGTTTTGGGGAATGCTATTGCAGGTAATTATTCTTCTTTACAATGGCATTCTTCGGGCGATGGATTTTTTAATGTTGCCGGTATTACTAATCCCGAATACTTTCCCGGGACTGCTGATATGGTAAACGGAACAGTGCAATTATGCCTGACTGCCCTTCCAAATCAGTTTCCTTTTCCGCCTTGTCCGGAAGCCACCTCGTGTATGTATCTTACCATTCAGCCAAGTCAAGGTAATCCCGATTCGCTGGCTTTGGTAGCCCTTTACAATGCCACCAACGGACCAAACTGGACTAATAAAACCAACTGGCTTACAGGGCCATTAGATACATGGTACGGGGTTACCGTTAGCGACGGGTTTGTTACCTATGTTCATTTACCCAATAACAATCTTACCGGTGTTCTTCCCCCTGAAATCGGTAATCTAAGCCACCTCGAATATTTATACCTCTACAACAACCACCTCTCGGGCAGCATTCCTCCCGAAACCGGCAACCTGGCCAGTCTCGAACTGCTGCACCTATACAGCAACGCGCTCACCGGAACAGTTCCCCCGGAAATAGGAAACCTCTCAAACCTGCTCAATCTGAGTATCAGTGAAAACCAGCTTAGCGGCAGCTTACCCGGAGAACTGGGCAATTTAAGCAATCTTAGAGATTTTGATGTGTCCGATAACCTGTTTTCCGGCACCATCCCTCTGAGTCTGTGTAATCTGGAAAATCTTCTCGACTTTTATTACTATTACAATTATTTCGATCTCAGCAGTTGTCCGGCCATCTCGTGTCTGCTCAACCACAGGGTGTACCTTGGGGCAGGCATCCAGCATAATGGTTATGACTTAAGTTCCGATTGCAATATCACGGTGCCGGTTGAAATCGGGGTTGAATCCGAAACGGTTTGTATGGATGGTTCCCCTTATTATCTCGGGAACACTACTGCCTCCGGTTATAATACTGTATTCTGGTATGTTGAATTCGGTACCGGATATTTTGATGATCCCAATTCGTTGCATCCCAGTTATTTTCCGAGTGAAGATGATTATTTGAACGGCAGTTGCATGTTGGTAGTGCGTGTAACCGGTGATTATGGCTGGGCGGAAGATGCCATGTGGCTGTATTTTCAGGACTGCAACAACCTGCTCGATATCGGGACTGATTTTGATTATACCTGCTTTCCTCAGGGGTATTTCTTTGGCAATACGATGATTCCCAATAATTTTTACCTCAGCTGGTCGACCTCCGGCACAGGCTTTTTCGACTGCCCATATTGCGAAAACCCGGTTTACTACCCCGGTACTGAGGACTTGGCCATGGGATCCGTGCAGATTGAGGTCTGTATTATGGATGAAATGTGGATGTGGCATTGTGATAATATGACCCTGTTTTTACAGGCGCCGCCGGAATCCTTTGCTGGTGAAGATATCCAGATATGCGAAGACTGGATAGCAGAATTAAACGGCTCTGCCCAAAACTATAGTTCAGTAACCTGGACAACAGAGGGAGATGGAGATTTTAATGATGCTTCACAACTCAATCCTCAATATACTCCGGGCGGAAACGACCTTGCCACCGGCTCGGTTTCATTAATCCTCACTGCTTATCCGGCAGTTCCCTGCGATGTTCCTGCTATGGATACATTGATCATTAACCTTGATAAAAATACGGCCGTAAATATTTTACCCGATATACAAACCATTTGTTATGGTGATTCCTTCGACTTCACCGGGCTGGTGGAAGCCTCAGATTATGATCAGGTAGTATGGTTTTCTGTTAACGGAGGTGGTTCCTATAATAATGAGATGATCCTGGAACCGATCTATTATCCCAATCCGGCAATTGATTATCAGATGGGATGTGTTGAACTGGATGTGGTATTATCCCCTTTAGGTGTCTGTACAGTCCCTGCCTTTGATTTTATGACCCTTTGTTTCCAGCCGCCTCCAGTAGCGGAAGCCGGCGCTGATACCACCCTCTGCGGTCAGGCAGATTTACAGCTGAACGGATCAGTCAGTAATTCTGATAACCATAAGTGGACGACCTCAGGAGACGGACATTTTAGTGACTCCACGTTGGTAAATCCTGTCTACTCGCCGGGAGCATCAGATATTGTTTCCGGCTCGGTCATTCTTTATCTGACCGCTGAACCGGTAAGCCCCTGTACCACTCCGGTCACCGATAACCTAACAATACAGTTTATGGATCGCCCTGTTGCCTGGGCCGGAAATGATACCGCTGTTTGTGATTCGTGGATTATTGAATTAAGTCAGGCTTATGCTGAAAATTATGCTACCGTCGCATGGGAAACTTCGGGCGATGGATATTTCAGCGATCCTGCTGTTTTAAACCCCGATTATTATGTAGGCTATAACGATCTGGTAACGGGTAATTTTACCCTTTGCCTTACAGCATCCGGACAGCCAACGTGTGTGGATTCAATATCCTGTATCAATATTTCCATAGCTCAGTCTCCATATGCTTATGCCGGCGAGGACGCGGAAATTATTGGCGAAAACAGCTTTCATCTTGAAAGCGCTGATGCCTGGATGTACAGTTCCATTCTCTGGAATACCAGCGGCGATGGTTGGTTCGACAATCCAAACATGCTGGATGCTATTTATTACGCGGGCCCGGTGGATATTACAAATCAATGTGTTGAGTTAACGCTTACTGCTATTGCCACTGATCCATGCTCCGGTATTGCACAGGATAACATTGAACTTTGCTTCCGCAGTCTGGTCGAAAATGTTACAGCATTTCAGACAGATAACGGCTCAGGATTGATCATTATTAACTATGATCTGGTTTACAAGCTGCCTTTCGTCAACATTGTACCTGAAGTAAGTTTTAATGGCGGACAAAGTTTTCAGGTGTTAAATAATGTTGCCGGTGAAACCGGAATCAACATTCCGCCGGGCAATCATAAATTTATTTATTGGTATACGCATGGCGATATTCCCCCGACTTCTACAGATAGCGCTATTTTCAGAATTACAGCCACAGTTCCTGACTGGCAATGCAGCCAGCCCGTAACCGACAGCCGGGACAGCAGCACATATAATACGGTCAGGATTGGTTCCCAGTGCTGGATGAAAGAAAATATGAACCTGGGAACCCGGATTCCGGGAAATACCAATCAGACCGACAATCAAACCGTGGAAAAATATTGTTACAATAATCTTGAAACCAACTGTGATGTGTATGGGGGACTGTATCAATGGGATGAAATGATGCAGTACAATACCGCTGAGGGGAGTCAGGGCATATGTCCGCCCGGGTGGCATATTCCAAAAATGTCGGACTGGATGACATTAAAAAGTTTTCTCGGTGGGGCTATTGTGGCCGGAGGGAAAATGAAAGAAGAGGGTACGGCTCACTGGAACCTTCCCAATACGGATGGCACCAATAGCAGCGGTTTTTCCGGACTTCCCGCCGGATTTTGTGATAACGGAAGTTTCACAGGCGCAGGCAATTATGCCTATTTCTGGTTATCGATGTTACATAACGACCCTTCCGCTGCCTGGTATTTTAATCTGTTTTATAATTCAGCAGAAGTGATTAGGGATATATACTACAGATCAGGAGGTTTCTCCGTAAGGTGCATTCACGATGATACCTATCCGATCACCAGACCCATCATTTCTGTGGATACAAATGTCTCTGCATCCCTGAACAGCGCTTATATATTCGCCAATGCCATTTATGACGGAGGCGCTCCTGTTACGGCACGGGGTATTTGCTGGAATACCACCGGAAATCCTACAGTTTATGATTACAAAACCGTGGAAGGTACAGCTACCGGGTATTTTTTCAGTCACCTTACCAATCTTTCGCCTGAAACACAATACTATGCAAAAGCTTATGCCACCAATATTGCGGGAACCAGTTATAGTGAGGAAATAACATTTTTTACGACATCTGTTTCCTTACCCTCGGTAGGAACCCGGAATATTACCAAAAAAACTCCCGGATCTGCACAAACCGGCGGTGAAGTTTACTATGATGGAGGCGGGCAGGTCACTGACAGGGGAGTTTGCTGGAGTACCTCTGCCAACCCTACCATATCTGATAATTATACCTCCTCCGGCAGCGGAATTGGGTCGTTTGTTATAAAGATTGACGGGCTTGAACCCAACACCACCTATTATGTGCGCGCCTTCGCGACCAACAGCGCCGGTACGGCCTATGGCGGCCAGTTTCAGTTCAAAACCCTGATCGGTGGCGCTCCTTGCCCCGGCGCTGCAACGATTACTGACATTGACGGTAATATTTACCATACCGTACTCATTGGAAATCAGTGCTGGATGGCAGAAAATCTGAATACTACAAAGTATCGCAACGGTACAGGTATCAGCCATCCCGGTACGAACAACACACAATGGCAAAACAATACCACCGGCGCTTACGCCTATTATAACCAGGATCTCTTGTTCAGGGAAAAATATGGTTTGCTCTATAACCGATACGCCGTAAACAATGTCAATGGCCTCTGCCCGACAGGGTGGCATGTCCCTTCAAGGGATGAATGGGATCAGCTGGTCAGCTATGTAAACTCGGGATACCCGACCGGCCAGGTGTTGAAATCGTGCCGTCAGGTCAATTCGCCGCTTGGAGGCGATTGCAGTACCCAATGGATTCCACGTTGGGATGAACACGAAACCTGTTATGGTACAGATGTTTTTGGATTCAGCGGATTACCCGGTGGATATCGATCTTATGATGGGAACTATGATAGGTTGGGTAAATCCGGCAGCTGGTGGTCTGCTTATGATGTTAATACTCAACTGGACTGGATCAGAATCTTGTCTTATGATTCCAATTACCTGGTTTTTGGCTACAATTTATATTTAGCTGCAGGAAGAAGTGTACGATGTATTAAAGATTAAATGAATGATTATCAATTAAATAAAAAAGCAAATTCAAAATATAAATATTTATAAATTAAACCCAATTACAATGAAAAAAAATCTGTTCATCGCGCTGCTCATAGGAATCGCCCTGATGCAGGCGCATTCACAAAATCTCAGTTCCGGGCTCTCCGGTCCGGTAGTTATCGACACCAAATGCCCGCAGGTAACCGTTATCACACCCAACGGGGGTGAGAGTGTTGGCCTTGACGGTACCTTACAGATTGAATGGACAGGCATTGACGACCATTTGGGAGCCTGGCCGGTAATGATTGGTTTCAGCACCAGCCCGGGTGGTGAAATATACTGGCTCGAAACCCTGTTTGCGAATTCAGGATCGGTCGATCTGGCGCCTCCTCAGGTAGACACTGAATTTGCTAAGGTTCACCTTAAAATTACCGATACCTTTGGCAATGAAGGCTATGATGCCAGCGATAATTATTTTACTATTTTCGGTTGTGAACCATTGTATGCCGATGCCGGACCGGATACGTTGCTCTGTCCGGGAAATACCTACTTCAACAGCAGCGCCTGGGCTGTTAATCATGATACCCTCGAATGGTATACCCCAAACGGACAAGGGTTCTTTGATAATCCTTCCGATATTAATACCACCTATTTCCCCAGCGGCGAAGATTATGAAAGCGGATGCATTTACCTGATTCTGAGAGCCTACCAGACAGGAAACTGCTCATTTTCAGTGTTAGACACGATGCAGCTGTGTTTCATTCCGGCGCCAACTGCTTATGCCGGACCTGATACTACCATTTGTTTAAACTCGCCATTCCATCTTTACGGGGAAGCCACCAATGCAGGCAGCGTCTATTGGACATCATTTGGTGATGGATATCTTGATGCTTTAATGAATACCTATACTCCGGGACCCTATGACATAGCCGCCGGCATGGTGACGCTCAAATTTACTGCTATGCCCTTCTCGCCCTGTATATTGGTGGCCGAAGATGATATGATACTTTATCTGGTAAGCCCGCCTGTTGTGGAAGCCGGTAACAATGGTATTATTTGCGAGTTTGATTCTTACCTGGTTACCGGAATGGCAGAAAATTACGCCAGCCTGTTGTGGAGCACCAATGGGGATGGATATTTTGATTACCCTGATATAGCTTCCTGTACTTATATTCCGGGGCCTGAAGACAAGAATTCCAGCGCCGTAATGCTGACACTTACTGCCTACCCAAATGATCCGTGTTCCGATCCCGTTACTGACAACCTGGTACTGGAGATCAGGCAGATGCCTTTTGCCGATGCTGGTTCCGACAATACAACCTGCGGAGATGAAGGATACCAACTTGCCGGCATTGCATTCAACTTTGTTGAAGTATTGTGGACAACATCGGGGGATGGCTCCTTTGACAACCCGAATATTCGCAATCCTGTATACACCCCGGGTATTTATGACCTGGACATCGGTTATGTGGATTTGTCCATCATGGCTACCGGCATGTCACCCTGTGCACCGGCAGGCGACCAGATGCGTCTCTTTATTCAATCCATGCCCAGTGTCAATGCCGGACCTGATGAAATTGTTATTTGCCAGAACAACATCATTCAGTTAGTCGGAATAGTATCCAATGAATCATATTTTTACTGGTATTCTTCAGGTGATGGTGAATTCCTCAATATTTATGACCTTGAAACTGAATATATACCTGGTGAAATGGATATTCAAAACGGTTATGTTTTTATTACTTTGCAGGCAGAAAACGATGCACCGTGCTGGGGCAATGTTTCTGATCAAATATTTGTTTTTATTCAACATGAGCCAACTGTTTTTGCAGGTAATGATGCTATAGTTCCCGGAAATGGAACCTATTTACTTTCAGAGGCTTTTGCTGAAAATTGTAGCACTTATAGTTGGGAAACCTCAGGGGATGGCATTTTTTCGCTACCTTTTGAAGCCTTAAGTTATACTCCCGGAGCTTCAGACCTGGTAAATGGAACCGTGGTTTTGACCCTGGTAGGCATACCTTATTTACCATGTGATGGACCTCCAGTTACTGATGATATAGTGTTATATTATACCGATCTGGTTACCAGTGTTTCAGCTTCGCAGCGCACCGACGGATCAAAACTGGTGGATATTACCTATGATCTCAATATTCAGGATCCCGTTTTAAATATAACGGCCGGTATCAGCCTCGACGGGGGAGATACTTTCCAGGTGCTCAGTGCACTGTCAGGAGATGTGGGCGCTGATGTACTGCCCGGACAGTTTAAACACATCATTTGGGATGCAGGGATGGATCTGCCGGGCGTATCCAGCGATAACGCCATATTCCGAATTACTGCCGGTTTAGAAGAGCCCAATTGGGAATGTGGCCAAACCCTTACTGATACCAGAGATGGAAAAGTATATAACACCGTGCAAATTGGCAACCAATGCTGGATGAAGGAAAACCTGAATATCGGAACCCGAATTGCCGGTAGCAGCAACCAAACCAATAACGGAACTATTGAAAAATACTGCTACGACAATGACGAGAACAATTGCACCGCGTATGGCGGGCTCTATCAATGGGATGAAATGATGCAATATAGTCTTACCCCAGGAATTCAAGGCATTTGTCCAGCTGGCTGGCATTTGCCTACCGATGCAGAATGGTGTACATTAACTACTTTTCTTGATGTTAATGTGAATTGTGCTTCCGAAACATGGAATGGCGTTGATGCGGGTGGAAAAATGAAAGAGACCGGATACATACACTGGTTATCACCTAATGTTGGTGCTACAAATTCCAGTGGATTTACCGGATTACCCGGTGGTGCCAGGAACACTGGCGGCTGGTATGGTAGCCTGACCGATAGAGGTCATTTTTGGTCCTCAACAAGTTACCTGTCCACTTTAGCTTTTATCCGGGCCTTGGATTTTAATGGCCAGCAGGTGGGACGTGGAGCAAGCCCTAAAACTGATGGTTTTTCAATTCGTTGTATTAAGATGTAAAACCCCTACGGGGTATTTGGGGTCTCACGGCGGTGGTTTTCTACAATACCATATGCCCTACGGGCAAAGATTGAATGAACCAACGAACAAACGAAATATGAATGAACAAACAAAATATAAATGAACAAATGAAATATGAATGAACAAAAATTAGGAATACCGCGTAGAGGTTCAAGTATTGTAGAAGATAGATGATACAATGATTACCAATTAACGCGTAGCGGTTAATGTATTGTAGACAATGGATGAATCCATGATAACCAATTACCGCGTAGCGGTTAACGTATTGTAGAAAATGGATGAACCCACGATTTCAAAATACCGCGTAGCGGTTCAGGTATTGTAGAAAATGGTAACATACGATGAAACAAATTCCCCGTAGGGGATTAACAAATGAAACAAGGAAATGCACAAAAAAATATTAAACCCCTACGGGGTATCCGGGGTCTCACGGCGGTGGTTTTCTACAATACCATATGCCCTACGGGCAAAGATTGAATGAACCCATGAAACAAGGAAATAAACATGGACAATGATAAAATAAAATTTCAACACATAAAACCATGAAAAGAAGCTTTTTACCTGGTATTTTAATGGTTGCGATGGTTTACCAAGGCATCTCCCAAAACACAAATTCGGGGTTTTCGCCTCCCATAATCATCGACACTCAACACCCCGAGGTACAGGTACTCTCTCCATCGGGAGGGGAGGTGTTCAACTTCCTGCTGCCGCTGCCCGTTACCTGGCAGGCGTACGACAGCCACCCGACTGAATGGCCTATACAGATTGGCTTCAGTACCCAGGCCGGCGGAGATACCCTCATGCTTGAAAACCTTTTTCCCAACACGGGATCGGCGGAACCGCTACCTCCTCAAATACCTACGCAGGAGGCTGGAGTGTATGTGAAAATGACCGATGCCTTCGGGAATTCTGCTATTGCTGCCGGAAATGGTTTTTTTTCCCTTACCGGCTGCCCTCCGCCTGTTTTGTACGCCGGAGCCGATGCTATGCTCTGCGAAGGCGAACCTTTTTACCTCGCAGATGCAACAACAGAAAACCTTGAGATATTCCAGTGGACTGTTGTAAATGGTTACGGCATTTTTTCCGATCCAACCGCCCTTAATCCGGTGTATTATCCTTCCGCTCACGATTACCTGGCGGGTTGCATCACGCTTTTGGTTGAAGGTTGGGGGACCTTTCCCTGCGATGTATGGATATCTGACAGCCTGCAACTATGCTTTCAACCGCCGCCTGTGGCCGGCGCCGGCGCCGATGCCTGGATTCCTGAAGGGGACTCCTTTATCATACTTGATGCATACGCTGCACATTATTCGGAAATCATCTGGTCTACCTCCGGCGACGGAACTTTCAGCAACCTCCACTCAATAAATACTTCGTATGAACCAGGCCTCCAGGATATCGGAAACCAATACGTTATGCTGCAATTAACAGCTATGCCCGTGTCACCCTGCTCTGCCCCGGTAGTCGACGAGCTGATACTCCATCTGGAACCGGCAATGTATGTACAGGATATTGATATCCCAATGGGCTGGTCTGGATTATCGGGATATGTCATCCCTTCGGTTCCCGGTATGGAATTGATATTTAGTTCCATTCAAAACCAGTTGGTGATTGTGCAGGGCGTTAATGGTATGTACTGGCCCGGCCAAAATATCAATACCCTGGTAAACTGGAATACCCATCAGGGATATCAGGTTAAGGTGAATGATGATGTAATTTTAATGTTATCAGGATTTTATGAACACAATAAAGTCCTGCCTGCCGGAGCGGGCTGGAACCTGATTCCCGTTCTTTCCGAAGCCTCTGTGGATGTAGGAGAACTGCTTCTCCCAACTTCGGCCGTGATGGCCAAAGAGGTGGCCGGTACCGGTATTTACTGGCCTGCCATGGGAATCAACACGCTCCGGTTCCTTGATCCCGGAAGAGCCTATTATGTGCTGTTTGCCAATCCTGATGAAATCATCTACCCATCTTATACCAAACATCAGCGGATAGAACCCTTCCACCGTACGCAAGCCCTGGTGGCGCCCTGGCAGATGGTCAGGAGCACGGCCATTTCGCATGTGGTAGCGCTGCCGCCCGAAGTCCTGGTAAATTTCACACCCGGTGATTTTGTAGGAGCATTCGATCAGAAGGGTCAGTGCTGTGGATTTGCTCAGATCGGTAATGAAACCGGCGCTCTGGTAATTTATGCTGATGATCCGGTTACCCCGGTCAAAGACGGGTTCATGGAGGATGAACCCATGAGCTTCATCTTATATCAGGCAAATGCCGGCACACAGGTACCCCTCAGGGTTGAATTTTCGGCCGATTTTCCGGATAAATTTCCTGTGTTCGCCGGCAATGGGTTGTCGGTAATGGAATGGACAGAGTTGCCGGCCAGCGGAACAATCCCTGAATCCGGCCTGGTGATCCAACCCAATCCGGCCCAGGATTATTTTACCGTTAGCGCCGGCGGGATATCCCTCGAAAATGTCAGGCTTACGCTGATTAATCCGGAAGGAATGAGGGTGAACGAGGTAATTTTAAACGGAGATGACCAACGGATCGACATCAGCGCTCTGAGCCCGGGGCTCTACATGGTAAACATTGAAACCCCGGAACGTAGCTGGCACAGGCAACTGATCAAATATTAATTTGTCGTAAAACTGTCCCACAGCAGATTTACAACCATCCATCCTGTAGAGACGCGGCGCGCCGCGTCTCTACAATATTTTCGCAAACCTGATCACCCGGCGCAATCGTTCCGACGTTATTTTAACAAAATAAATCCCTGATCGAAATGCATTCATTGAAATTCCTTGTGCTAATATCCCGTCATCTACCATAAATTGCTGAATGTAAATTCGTTTCCCATTAACATCCGTTATTTCAATCTTATACACACCATCCCAGAGATGCTTTCCTTCCAGATAAATGCTTTGCACCGCCGGGTTCGGATACATTCTTATAACCGGCTCTTCATCGGGGTTAATGGCTGGCTTTTCAACCGATTGCACACACACCTGAAATCCTGTGGTAGTGGGAGGGGAGTACCCGTAATCGTAAATCCGGATGTAGTAAGTATGGCCTTTTATCAGTGTTGATGCCTGAAGAATCTCCGCTTTTCCGTTCCCGCCACCGGAATCGGCACAACCGATTTCTGAACCATTGCAACCATCATATAAAGCCATTACGGCATCTATTCCTGCGGAAGGCTGAACCGTTATGGTGGCTGTGGAATCAATAGCCTCAAACCGGAACCAGACATCCAGCAGAGAAGGATTCGACCAGGCATCACAGGAAGCTCTTCCCATTCCGGATGCGGTCGCACCGTAAACATCTCCCTGGGTGTTAATACAAACCGAATCAGGAAGAATCGGAATGGCTCCGGAACAAAAGTCGTTTTCAGGAGGCTCTGCCTCGCAACCGCCTTCTAAAATTGCCGGCTGAGGGCACAAGGGTGTATAGGACGATAGCTGAATAGCGGTATAGGTGCGGTATGAGGTCTTCCAGTCGGCTCCGGAAGCTTCAATTACCCGATAATTTCCGTTGCTATAATTGGTTTCGATCAGCCGGGTATGCGATCCGGCCAGGTTCACAATATCGCCGGGCTGGGTTTCCGAAAGGGGTACCGGTACTGAAAGTGCCGGCAGTGACCAGGTGGACTGTTTGGAGGTGAGTCCCCAGGCTCGCGAAACCAGTCCGGAACAATCATGGCCTCCGGCACACTCCTCGTTCATGCCTGAACCTCCGCCGGAACAGCCTCCTCCGCAATTGGCCGAACATACATCACCCGCCGATTTACACAAAAGCATGGCCTCCCGGAAATCATTCACCGTCGACCAGCCTCCCCACATATACGGCATGGATATATTCAATCCGGGAACTACCCAGCAGGTGGCGGCAAATACGTTTCTTCCTCCACAAAATTCACCCATCCACAGATTGCAGCTATCGGCCAACCATTCAAATGATGTGTATTCCGCAGCATTTTCAACTGCCTGAACCCTGCTGATCTGGTTATATCCCCTGATGGAAATCATCATTAAAATGATGGAAAGGAAGGCAACCGTTTTAATAAATCTAATCATAGCAGCCTATTTCTCAGGGTTTTTAGCCGGGTCCACCTTCATCAGATGATCGTTGAAGTGATACTTTTTTCTTTTCAGAAACCCGGGATAATCATCAGGCACAGACCCTGGTTCAGCATCTGTGATTTTGAATACAAATACTCCTTCAGGAGATGCGATCATATGATATAAATGACCTTCAGAATCAATGGTGAAGTCCTTGTTGGTCAGCACGTAATACTGATCCGGAACCCGGATTCTGTGTCTCACTTCGCCCAAATGATCCTGATTCATCTTTATAAAAACCAGCTCTCTTTTTACAGAAACCGGGTTTTCAGAAATCCACGACTGCACATCAAGCGCCAGATCATTTCCGGTTTTTCCGATCACAAAAACTCCGGCCGGTTTTTCCGGTGTATGGATAATCGTTCCTACACTTTTATCCCCTTCAGAAACCCATGTCAATTTAAAAGATTTTGAACGGGTTATTCCTGCTTTCACGCTCAGGTGGTTATTAACCGGCCATCCTTCAATTTCCTCAATGACCCTGCTTTTGGAAGGTTTGGAAAATTTCAGGGAATTGCCTGACGGATGCAGTAACATAGTTTCTCCATCTCTATAGTAAATTCTCATAATTCCCTGTAATTCAGGTGGTAATCGTTCAATTAAGGTTTCTTTCCCATCTAATCCGTAACTGATAATTTTACCATCAAATAAAACATAGAACATTTCTGAGTTATAAACAAAATCGCGTGGTGCGGACTCTACCGGAATTCTGCCTGTAATGTTTTGTTTAACCAGGTTATACACAATGATTTCATGGGTGGCATCCGCAAGAAAAGCTAAAGTCTCAGAATCAATAATTTCAAAAGAAGTTACTCCGAGGTTGGCCCCTGGTACCTGGCGCCAGGGCAGACCGGCGGTTTCGTCCCAGGGCAGGAAAGCTATCTGCATTACAGAGAATCCGGAGAGGGTATCAGTTTCAGTTTCCGGTGCCCTGCATTCAGCCGGATGGGTTCCCGCAACTCCCCGGAATGAAAATAAAAGTAAAATAACAATGGCTAAAACAAAAGAGAATTTCATGAAAATTATATCTGGTACAAAATTATAGTTTCACCCATTTCTGCCGGCTACGGTCGCCGTTCAGAAATTCAAGCTCCACTAAATAGACCCCCGGTTCAAGAAAAGATAAATCAAGCGGGTCATTTCCATTGACGACAACCGTTACTGCAGATCCCTTCAGGTTGTAAAAGGTCATTTTTTTTATAGTGTGATCACGTACTTTTATCTGATCATAACCCGGATTGGGAAAGATCAGATCACGGTTCATGTCCTGAGAAATAATTTCAGTGGGTTCTCCTGAAATGGTAAAAGCGGATGCTGTAACCGATGAAGCCTGACTGAATCCATTGTTCACCGTAAACCTGATATAGCAATCCTGCGATCCGGTTTCCGGCACCAACCACTGGTACTGTCCGTTATTGGGAAGATTTTCAGCTACCAGCCACCAGGGCCCTTCGGGACCAAAGGCTGAAATTTCGAGAGTTACGTTGGATGAAGTGCCTGCCGGTATTTCCGACATCCATCTAACTATCCTTACCGATCCTGGTTTAAGCTTCTCACCTCCGGCAGGAAAAGCGGGACTTATCCATAAACTGTCTGCCGGAGAGGATTCCAGGAAACAGTAGAGTTTATTGATCTCACTGGGCCAGTTGCCCTGTTCCGCCAGAAAAACCATGTCGGCAAACCCGTTGTGATCAAAGTCGGCTCCTGCCCTGAATGCCTCCACATATCCCGGCGAAGGAAAAGTGAACTGAGCATCCGGCGTCCAGTTGCCGGTGCCATCACCCAACCATACTTTGCACAGTCCGTTGCCAATTCCAATTATATCGCAATTCCCGTCACTGTTCATATCGGCGAGCTGGGTAAACTGAAAATCGCCGGTGGCAGGCAAATCACCCGAAAGCTCATACCACACCTGGAAAACGGGATCAAATGCATACACTTCCAATCCCTGTCCGGAGTTTACAAAGGCCAGGTCAGAGGCTCCGTCATGATTCACATCCCCGGTTGAAATGCCATCGTGCGCAATATTGCCAATAGGTGGCAAACCATTATTTACCACTGTAAAATTTCCACTCCCATCTCCCATATAGGCCGTTCCATACTGATGCCCGGCCAGGAAATCCATATTGCCGTCATTATTAAAATCGGCAGCCCTCAAAATCATATCCGAATTGCCGTTGAGGAAGCCATAACTTTGTATCCACGTGCCGTTGAGCTGATTGAGATAAACATGTATTCCGGCTCCCGAACCGAATGAATTGCTGGCTATATCCAGATCGCCGTCGTTGTCAAAATCGGCGAAATCGGTTCCGAACATGCCCCAGTCCTCCCCATTCGTGGCTAATCCATCATCCCAGGCAGTCCAGAACAGGCCGGTGCCATCTCCGAGAGCCGCCTCCAGAATCTGATCTCCAAGATCATCGGATGAATAATTATGATGCATCCCATACCCGATATCCATGAGCCCGTCGTTGTTCAGGTCTCCAGCCGTAATGCCTCCGTAGCCGAGATCCCCATAATGGTGATAGGTGAAGCCGCCGTTGCCGTTGCCCAGCCATACCATAATTCCTTCTTCTGTGGCGCCGATATTTGGATTTCCATGATCGCCAATGGATAAAATATCCGGATGTCCATCCTGGTTAATGTCAAACAGGCAAAAATCAGATCGACCACTTTCAAAGGTCGGTACGGTGAGGCCATTTAAAGTTTGCGTATAACCCAGTAACAGGGTTGATTTTAAAGGTTTTTGTCCAAAACCTGAACTGATTGTAATCAAAAAAGTTAAAACTGATAAATGTAAGTATCTGTTCATAAATTCTGTGAAGTTTACCGTTCAAAAATATTAAAATCCCGGATGTGCTCACATGAATAATATATTTTTGAGGCAAAATCTTAATGCATGCAAATCATTGATCTTACCCATACGTTTGAAAACGGTATGCCGGCTTATCCGGGTGAAGAGTCGCCCCGTCTGGAGAAAATTTATACCCATGATAAGGATGGTTTTCAGGTAATCAGGCTTACCACACTTACCCATTCAGGTACCCACCTTGATATGCCTTCTCATTTCTATCACGATACGGCAACTGTCGATAAGGAAAACCTTTCCCGGTTTGCCGGAAAAGGAATCCTGATCGATTGCCGCAGTTATGGCAGAAAAAGTGTAATTCCGCTTCAACATATTGCCCAATACGAAAATGAACTGAATTCGGCTGCTTTCGCCATAATCTGGACCGGATGGGATCGATACTGGGGTACACCGGTTTATTTTGCAAATTTTCCGGTACTTGAAAAGGATGCCCTTCAATTTCTGGCGGGCTTAAACCTGAAAGGGTTAGGATTCGATTGCGCTTCTGTGGATCCGGTTGACAGTTCAGACTTTCCTAACCATCAGATCATTCTTCGTAAAAACATGATCATGATCGAAAACCTGACGAATCTTGAAAAATTAAACGGACACGATTTTACCTTCGCTGCTTTCCCGCTTAAAATCAAGGATGGCGACGGCTCGCCGGTCAGGGCGGCAGGTATAATTTCATCCGGAATGTTGTCCCTGTAACTTTTAATCAAATGATATGAAACAAGACCGTATTTTATCAATCGATGTTTTCAGAGGATTGACCATGGCCGCCATGATCCTGGTCAACAACCCGGGCAACTGGGGCCACATTTATCCGATTCTCCGGCATGCCGAATGGAATGGATGCACTCCCACCGATCTCATTTTCCCGTTCTTCCTGTTTATTGTGGGCATGGCCGTGCCTTTCGCCCTGGGTAAAAGAAAAAGAGAGGGACAGAATAAGAAAAATATTCTGTTGAAAATTGTAAAACGTACTCTGGTAATTTTTGCATTGGGACTGATTTTCTACCTTTTTCCCCGGTTTGATTTCAGCCACATGCGCATCCCCGGAGTATTGCAAAGGATTGCCCTTGTTTACTTTTTTATTTCTCTGATTTATATGTATTTTGGCTGGAAAGGTCAACGGAATATAGCGGTGGTTTTACTCCTGGGTTACTGGGCTGTGATGACACTGGTACCGGTTCCCGGCGCAGGACCGGCCAATCTCAATCCGGACACCAACCTGGCCGCCTGGTTCGATTTTCAGTTGCTGGAAGGTCATATGTGGACAGAACGCTCTGATCCTGAAGGATTTCTGTCTACTTTGCCGGCCATTGCCACCGGGATATTGGGAATGCTTGCCGGCGAATGGTTGTTGAGAAAAGAGGATGAAAACAGGAAAGTGATCGGTATGCTGATGGCCGGTGCTGTATTAACGACGCTTGGATTATTCTGGGGACTGGTTTTTCCAATCAATAAAAATCTCTGGACGAGTTCATATGTACTTTATACGGCGGGCATAGCTTCCACTTTGTTCGGGATCATTTACTGGTTGGTGGATATACAGAAAAAGCGGGCTTTCATTACTCCCTTTGCAGCGTATGGCGCCAATTGCCTCGCGGTGTATATGGCATCCGGCCTGGTGGCATCCATGCTTTGGAATATCCGGATTGACAGTTTGGTCGAACCCATTCCTCTATATTCCTGGATATACGAAAACCTGTTTGCTGCCTGGCTCTCCCCGGTAAATGCATCACTGGGTTTTGCGGTAAGTTTCATTTTGTTATGGCTGATTCCTGTCCATATAATGTATCAAAAGAAAGTATTTATAAAAATTTGATGAAAAGTTGACCTCACTTGTTGGTAAAAACTCTGACAATCAATTTACTAAATACATAAAAAATATTTTTAAAAATTATCCCCAAAAATCCAAATTAGTTTTAGTTTCGCTCTTTAGTTTTTTAATAGTTTATAAAATCAAAAGTTCAATCAAAATGCAGAGATTATGAAAAAAGGACTTTTACTACTGGCGCTTTTAGCTGTCTGCTCATGGCAGGTATTGCTTGCGCAAAAGGTCATTACCGGAACGGTTACCGATGCAAAAGACGGTACCACACTTCCGGGCGTAAACGTGGTGGTTAAGGGTACTGTAACCGGTACCATGACCGACCTTAACGGAACCTACTCACTCAAATTACCTGCAAATGCTCAATCCCTGATGTTTTCATTCGTGGGTTACCAATCACAGGAAATTGTTATCGGCACCCAGACCGTAATTAATGTTTCTTTGAGTCCTACTGCCGAACAACTGCAGGAAGTGGTTGTAACTGCGCTGGGTATCAGAAGGGATCAGAAAGCTTTGGGTTATGCCATGAGTTCTGTATCGGCCAAGGAAATTACCAAGGTTGGTACCACCAACATCGGGTCGGCCCTTTACGGGAAAGCATCCGGTGTACGTATCTCAACCGCTCCGGGCGGAGCTACCAGCGCTGTTAACATTAATATCCGCGGTACCAACTCCATTACCGGAACCAGCACGCCGCTTATTGTTGTCGATGGAGTTCCCATCCGTAACGGAGAGAACAATAACGACAGCTACTGGGGCGATCAGCGTATCAGGGGTAACGGCCTGATCGACATCAATCCCGAAGATATTGAAAACGTATCCATCCTCAAGGGCGCTGCAGCTTCAGCGTTGTATGGTTCTGAAGCAGCCAACGGCGTTGTACTCATCACTACCAAAAAAGGCAAAGGCGCCAAAAAAGGACTGTCAGTAGATGTTAATGCATCCTACATCCTTGAAAAAGTGGCTTACCTGCCCAAATACCAGAACGATTTCGGTCCGGGTTACGACCGCGGTACCAACATGGGTTCCTTTGGCTCTGATGATCAGGGATGGCTCAAAGAAAATGTGAACGGTACTGAATATTACCGTCCTATCTACCGTTCCTACGCTCAGTTCGGACCCAAATTCGACGGTCGCGATGTGATTGGCTGGAATGGCGAAGTGGTTCCCTACACGGCTAAAGAAAGCAACATGGCCGACCTGTATCAGACCGGATTTAACTCCATGGTGAACTTTGCAGTTACCCAGAACTCGGATAACGGAAGCTACCGCTTTGCCTATACCCGGAATGATAATGAAGGTATCCAGCGGAATAACTACCATTACAGGAACTCTTTCGTGTTCAACAGTAATTTCAAGATCGGGAAGCGTGTGTCCATGGACCTGAGCTCCAATTACATTAATCAGTACACCAAAAACCGCGCTTACCGTATGTGGGCCATCGGCGCCAATTACGGCGGTTTCTTCAGCCGTTTCGATGATATGCAGTGGTACCTCGACAGTTATAAAACCAGCCTTGGCTATAAATGGGACCGCTATGATGTGGACCCGGCCAACACATTAACCTATGATGAAAGACTGAAATACCACATCCGGGCATATGACCTGCTGGATATGCTATGGAACATGATGGAAAACACCCAGGAAGAGTACAATAACCGTTTGCTCGCCAACCTGACTACCACCGTTGACATTATGAACGGTTTGAAATTCAGAGGCAGGGTAGCCACTGATTACACCTCTGATTATCAGGAGTTCCGTAATCCCAATGAACGTCCTATCTCCCTGGGATTCAATTCAGGAAGTTTCGGACAGTCATCGGCTGAATATACTATCGCTTATGGTGATGCCCTCCTCATGTATAATAAGGATATCACCCCTGATTTTGCTGTAAACGTTAATGCCGGCGTAACCGGACGAAAAGAATGGAATACCTGGGTTAACCGCTCTACCCGCGACGGGTTGAGCGTAAGAAACTGGTGGAGTCTGAATGCCTCCAAAAATGAGAATGTGAACAGTGGTTCGGGTTATACCGAGTTTATCAAGTTTGCTTATTTGGGAACCGTACAGTTCAGCTATAAAAACTGGGCATTTGTTGAAGGTACCGGTCGTCAGGAATCATCCTCAACCCTGCCTCCCGATAACAACAGTTTCTTCTATCCATCCATCAGCGGCAGTGTTATTCTTTCTGACGCTCTTCAGCTTCCGAAAGCTATTAATTATGCAAAATTCAGGACCTCATACGGTATTGTGGGTAATGCTCCCTCACTATATGCTGCCAACAATGCCTATAATCTGGGATCTTTCCTGGGTACTATTTACAATTCGGTTCCTACCGCCTATGGAAATGACATGATCCGTCCAGAAGAAAAACATGAGTTTGAGCTGGGTATCGAAACCCGCTTCTTCAACAGCCGGTTAGGTTTTGAATTCTCCTTCTACAATGCCATTATCAACGATCAGATCCTGCAGTTGCAGGTGCCTGCCAGTGTGGGCGCCAGCTCCATGTTGGCCAACGTGGGTAAACTGAAAAACCAGGGATTTGAATTTGCCTTCTGGGGTACTCCGGTGCAAACCACCGATTTCCAATGGGATGCCCGCCTGAATTTTGGTTTCAACCGCAATGAAGTGCTGGAACTCATGCCTGGAGTCGACCGTCTTGAGCATTATAATATAGATGCCGGAGCGGCAATGATCGTTTCCGAGCCTGGAAAACCCATGGGTGAAATTATTTGTTTCATGCCAATGAAAGACCCGGATGGAAACTATATCATCGAAAATGGCGAATACAAAGTTGATTTTACCGAGATGAAATCGGCCGGAAACGTTCAGCCCAAAGCTGTGGGCGGTCTGGGAAATACCTTATCCTATAAGAACTTTACCCTCGATTTCCTGATCGACTTCCGCTGGGGTGGCGAGATCATGTCACTCTTTAACCGCTATGCCACCGGCGCCGGTATGTTCGAAAGTACCCTCTTCGGACGTGATGAAGCCAATGGCGGGGTTGCCTACTATGTTGACGGCGACGGAAATAAGGTAGCCTATTCAGGTTCTGCCGGCCCTAACGGTGAAACTATCTACCATGATGGTATCATTCTCGACGGCGTTAAAGAAATCATGGATAATAACGGCGATGTTACCGGGTATGCCACAAATGATGTGATTGTGGATGCAGCCACCTATTACCTCGATGCCTATACCTGGGGCGCCAATCCGGCCTGGGGATCGGGTATGAGCCGCTATGATCTGTCCATCTATGACAACAGCTATATCAAATTCCGTGAACTTTCCATCGGTTATACCTTGCCGAAGTCTGTAATATCCAAAATCGGACTCAGCAACCTGCAGGTAGCCTTTATCGGACGTAACCTGTTCTATATTTACAAGAACCTGCCCAATATGGATGCAGAGGTACTGCTCGGATCAAACTGGGTGAACCAGGGTATTGATACCGGTACGTCAACGGCTTCGTCAAGAAGTTTTGGTATTACCTTAAGAGCAAGTTTCTAATCTAACCCTAAAAACATATTGAATATGAAAAATACATTCTCAAAATTTATTCTTGCTTTTTCGATGGTAGTACTCATTACTGCCAGTTGCAGCAAAGACAAACTGAGTGATATTTACTCCGATCCCGGCAAAACCTCCACAGCTTCGGTTGAACGTATGTTTACCGGTGTACTGAATTCATCCATGGATTATGTAAGGATGGAATACTGGAGGCTCTTTGTAGTGGAACAACCTTCTTTGGGACACTACACCCAGGTAATGGGATGGACCAATGGTGAAAAACAATATGAAATTGCCATTGGACCTGTTTCCGATCGCTGGAACAGCTATTATACCGGTGTGATGATTCAGTACAGGCAATTCATGCAACTCTATGAGGATCTTCCGGAAGCCGAAAAACCGAACTACCAGATCATGAAAATGGCTGCTTCGATCTATTTCTATGATCATACTCAGCAAATGGTGGATATCTGGGGAAAGATGCCCTGGTCAGAAGCCGGAATGCTGCGGATGAATAATGGCAACCTCGTAGCTTCCAAACCAAAATACGATGATGGCGAAGAAATCTACACCACCATGCTCGATGACCTGAAAACCATGGCCGAAGATTTCAAAACCATCACCTTATCGCAAGGCTATCAGAATATTTTCACCACCCAGGATATCTATCTTGGAGGAGATATTCAGAATTGGCGTAAATACTGCAATTCATTAAGGCTTAGGATGTTGATCCGTGTTTCTGCCGCCAGCGCTTTCCAAAGCCGTGCTCAAACCGAGTTGGCTCAGATGCTGAACAATCCTTCCGATTATCCCCTCATTGAAAACAATGACGAACAGGTAATCATGGAGAGTGTTCCGGGTACCTATGAATCATCCGGCTTACAGCAAGCATTTGAAACCTGGGGCGTTTATGACCTTGCTCCTTATGCCATGATTGAACATATGAAAGCCAATTCCGATCCGCGCCTGCCTTGTATTTTTGAGCCAGGTGCCAATGCCAACGGCGAATATATTGGATTGGATCCGATGCTCAATGCTACTGAACAGGGTGATCTGCTTACCTCAGGGGTAATTGCCCGTTATAGCGGGGTAACCTTTACCCGCAGTAAAATGTATCCCGGCTGGCTCTGTACCGCAGCCGAAATCAACTTCCACAAGGCTGAAGCCTTTACCCTGCTGGGTAATGACGGAGCAGCCAAGACCGCGTATGAACAAGGGGTAAGGAATTCCATTCTGTTCTATTTCTGGATCAACCAGCAAAGTCTTGAAGGTACCCCACCTCTCGAAACCCCGTCAGATGCCGTGATTGCAGCCTATCTTAATGCCAATGGCGTTAAATGGGACGGAGCTGCGAACAAGAAAAAGCTGATTGGTGAACAGAAATGGATTCATACCGGTATTTCTCAAATGGGTCATACCTGGGCCGAACTTCGCCGGCTGGGTTATCCTGAACTTGATTTCTTTGTCGATAATTCAAGTACTCAGAAACAACCTCCTATTAAATGGGTTTACCCCGCAGCTGAAAAGAACCTGAATGGTGAAAATTATTCAAAAGTGGCCAGCTACGACGATCCTAACCTGAATGTTTTCTGGGATGTAAACTAAAGTTTATATAAATATACACAAAAAGAGGCTGTCTTAGATAGGATAGCCTCTTTTTTTTTTATTTTTATTCCTAAAGTCCCAAAAGACCTAAGAGACCTAAAAGACATTACTGTGCTTATTATCTCCTTTGGCAAAGCCAAAGCGCTACTCATCCATCTCACCCGGTCCTTCCGGCTAATCTGGAAAAAGAATTTCTAAATTTCTAAATTTCTAAATTGAAATCTATCCTCCCGCTTTCTTCGCCTTATACCCTTCTTTTAATAAAAGTTCAAGTACCTTATCCCGGTGATCTCCCTGGATCATAATCTCACCATCCTTGGCTGAACCACCCACACCACATTTGGTTTTCAGCATTTTGGCCAGGCTTTGTAAATCGGTATCAGCCCCCGCAAATCCTTGTATCAGGGTCACCGTTTTTCCGCCTCTCGATTTGCGGTCGAGCCAGATCCTCAGATTTTGTTGTTGGGGTGGGGGAGTGGAAATGTTTTCTTCACCTTCGTTGAATTTGAAATCGGGATTGGTGGAGTAAACAACCCCTCCGGGTCGTTCATGCTTTTTCATAAATAAAGGTTCTTTTGGACAAGAATATTCAATGAGGCAGGTACTATGTTGATCTTAAGATTTTTGTCGAGTTTTACCGGTTCCCCGTCGATGTTGATCACCCGGTTTTTCTTCCGGTATATTTCCACTTCTTTAGCCTGGTACATCTTTACATACTTGGAGAGATGAATCTTCCGGTTGAAAAGCAATGGGATATGAAACAGGGAAACCAGGAATGGGATTTTCCGTACGATTACCACATCAATCAATCCATCGGTTACCTTGGCCTTCGGGGCTATGGAAGTACGGTAACCAAACTGATCAGAATTCGCCAGGGCAATAAAAAAAGCCTTTGTCCTGATCATTTCTCCATCCAATACCAGATGATATTTTTTTTGCCGGTATCTAAGGTATTCATTCAGGGTTATTTTCATGTATGAGAAAAATCCTCTGCGCTTCTGTAAAGCAAACTTTTTGGCTATCAGGGCATCAAAACCGACTCCTGCAATACTGAAAAAGGAAGTATGGTTGATTTGTACAGTATCAATGGGTAATACAAAACACTCATTAATAACCCGTACTGCATCTCCAATTCGTAATGGAATATTTAAATGGCGCGCAAGCCCGTTTCCCGATCCAAGCGGAATGATTCCCATACAGACCGGTGACCCGGTAATCCCTCTGGCCACTTCGTTGATGGTACCATCGCCACCAACCGCCACCACTGTATCAAATTTCTTCTGAAGAGCGCTTAGGGCAATATTGAAACCGTCGCCGGCACTTTTGGTAAATTCAAAATGTGGATCATATATCTCCAAATCAAGGTAGTCCTTGATATAAGGTTCAATGTTGGTTTTTTTCCGGGTTCCGGAAACCGGGTTAATAATAAACAAAATCTTTTTCTTTTCCATACTATCGGTTTTCAACCACCATTTTGTTTCCGGCCATGTAAAAATTATATTGTTGAATGGCTGCTTTTAGATACATCTCAAGTTCTGATTTTGCAGGAATGTCATTACCGATCAGATTTTCAGCCAGCAATGGATCCTGCAGATACTGGTATAGTGCCACCGGCTTTTTATCAAGCCATTGTAATGCATAGCTACCCTTGATAATCTGTATATTCCCATTCAGGTAACTGATGGCAAACGGATTATACTTCCGTGAAAAAAAGCTTTGACCGAATGCAAAGAATGCCCGGTCATAATGGAGGAAATCTAGAATGGATGGCATGATATCCACCTGACTGATTACCGTTGAATCCATTCCCATAAGCTCCTTACCGGGTGTATAAAATACGATGGGTATCCTGAAATTTCCTATACGATTTTGGTATTCAGGCAAATACGCTTCTGAAGTATGATCCGCCGTCAATACAAATAATGTATTTTGAAACCATGGAAGGTTCCTGGCTTTTGCAAAGAAGTTTTTCAGAGCCAGGTCCGTATAGGCGATACTTTGTTGTATGTCGAGTTTTCCTTTGGGAAGCTGATTTTGATATTTCTCAGGAACTTTATAGGGATGATGCGATGATAAAGTAAAAACCACCGAAAAAAATGGCTGGTCCATATGATCAAGCTCTCCGGCCCAGTACTGCAGGTAGGGCTCATCCCATATTCCCCAGTCCCCATCATCATCCGATGGGTGGGGATACTCATTCTTCCCTTTATAAACCTCAAATCCTGCCATACGGGTAAAAGCTTCAAATCCCATAGTGCCATTGGCGCCACCATGGTAAAACGAAGTAACATAACCTTCGCCTTTAAGCAACGATGCCAGACTGTTGATCTGGTTTCCGGCATAATTTGAGGTTATATAGGCCTGATCCATCCAGGAAGGAATACTGGCTACAATTGCCGGAATGCCTTCAATCGAACGCTTTCCATTAGCAAATGCTTCAGGAAATACCAGACTCTGCCCGCACAAGGAATCAAAAAACGGTGTAAACCCGGTATAAATACCGTTTACTTTTTCATTATTAAAGAACCCAATATGCTCAAGAGAAAAGCTTTCCAAAATGATCAGTACCACATTGCGATTTCTGAATCCACTCCTGACACTATCCTGATTTTCATTTAAATCAATAACAGGATTAAACAACTGGTCAGCCTCTTCCCGGCTGAAAAAACGGTACTGCTCAATTCCTGTCTGATTAAAGGTTTTTATGATGGTAAAAGGTGTATTCAGAAGAAAGGGCGTATTTTCAGCCTGAGTATATTCTCCTGCGGTTATAATGCTGATGGGTTTCAGCTGAAAACCGCCTCTGATCAGAATGATGGTTATGAATAAGGAGGCAAGAAAAATCAGGGAATGGATACTCAGGTATTTCCAGAGAACACTGCCTGTATTTGTCGGGTTTAACCTGATCTTATTTCCGAACCAGAACAAAGCAAGGACAAAAACGATGAAAATCAGGGTGACATGCCAGAAATCAATAAAATACTTTGGAATCATGTTAACCGAGGTTTCATCAGTTTGCAGATACCGGAAAATATCGAAAGTCATTCGCTTTAAAGTGAAACGGAAATAAACGGCATCGGCAAAATTGGCCATGAGCCCGATAAGATTCGGGATATAAAAAACAAGATCAGAAACAAATCTGTATAACTTTTTATCTCTGAAATGTAAAGGCAGGGTATTCCAGATGATAAACAAAGAGTTCAATACAAAAATGGCAGAAAGATCGAATCTTAGTCCTGAAAACAAGATGCCGGTTACCTCAGGAAAGGACAAGTGCCCGAGATAGGCAAGATTTAAAAAATAGAAGGAAATCCTGTAAAAAAAATACAGCAGGATGACCAGTAAAATCCGTTTAACAATAAATATCAGGTAATTAAAATCGGGAACTTTCATGGTGCAAAATTAAAAATTTGAGGCTTGTTTTTTCAGGTTCGTAATATTTGGTCAGTTCGGTTGATTCCACTAATTTTGAAGCCGTTTTTTTAAATTCGTTCAAACTCAAAATACATCTTTTTATGATTGCCTCTGCAGGAAACAAAGGAAAAGGAGTTCGGTCTGATTGTTTCATCAGCATAGAGCTCACTGATAATGGGGGAGTTGATATTAATCTGGATAGCAAGGTTAAAGTAATGTATGGCAGGAGTATCATGGAGCAACTTCATGAAATGTGCCGGTATTTCGAAATAGGGCATGCCCGGATTTCCGTTGAGGATTCAGGGGCATTGCCTCTGGTGATGGCTGCCCGGTTTGAAGCTGCCTTCAAACAGCTGGTCAAAACCAACAAGGAATTTTTACTTCCGTTGCTGTCTCAGAATCAGTACAATACCACCAAAGACCGCTACCGGTTCTCACGGCTTTATCTTCCGGGAAATACACCCAGTCTCATGATCAACGCCGGTATTCATCATCCGGATGGAATCATTCTTGACCTTGAAGATGCTGTTGCGCCGGATAAAAAATTTGAAGCCGGCTTTATGGTCCGGAATGCCCTGAGAGGTATTGATTTCTATGGCGCTGAAAGAATGGTCAGGATCAATCAGGTTCCCCGCGGACTCAACGATCTGGAACTCATAGTACCACATCATGTCAATCTGATCCTGGTTCCCAAGTGCGAGAGCGCTGATCAGCTCCATCAGGTGAATCAAAAAATCATAGAAATTAAGGATAAATATGGAATCCTGCATGATATCTGGCTCATGCCGATAGTAGAAAGCGCCCTTGGGGTTGTTAAAGCCTATGAAATTGCATCGGCTGCACCCAATGTGGTGGCCATGGCCATCGGACTTGAAGATTATACCGCTGATCTGGGTACCCGGCGGACTCTTGAAGCTACCGAGTCTTTTCTGGCACGTACTACAGTAGTGAATGCCTGCCGTGCCGCTGGTATCCAGCCCATTGATTCGGTATTCTCAGACGTTGGAGATATGGAGGGACTCAAACAAAACGTACTTACCTCAAAATCCCTGGGATTCGACGGTATGGGCTGCATCCATCCACGCCAGATCAGGGTGATCCATGAATATTTCGCACCCGATCAGGCCGAAATTGATAAAGCTAAAAAAATCGTTGCCGCCTTTATGGATGCCGAGGAAAAAGGACTGGGGGTAGTCTCTCTCGGTACCAAAATGATCGACCCGCCTGTGGTCAAAAGAGCGCAGAAAACCATCGATCTTGCTGTGGGAATGGGAAAACTTTCCGGAACATGGCGCGAGGAAATGCTCGCTAAATAATTGATATATAATTAGATAAATTTTATTCAGGAAATAATATTCAAATATTTATGAAGAAATTTGATAACCTGGTGAAAAATGCAGCCGGAAGGCTGGTACCCACCATTGTTAACGGACAGGAACAGACTCCATACCTCGGTGTTGGAAAATTCAAACCCACTTACCGGAAATATGCCCCTCCGGTAGGCACCTGCGCCGATTATCCGGCGGATGGAAACAAGGTGGTTCCGGGACTTAAAGAAGCATTAATTCAGGCCGGATTAAAAGATGGTATGACAATTTCCACGCACCATCATTTCCGCACCGGCGACCTCGTGGCCAACCAGATTTTTGACATCGCCCATGAACTGGGTGTGAAAAATCTGCGATGGTTTCCGTCTGCCTCGTTTCCATGCCACGAACCTTTGATAAAATACCTTGAAGACGGCACTATTAATCGCATCGAGGGCAGTATGAACGGACCCCTGGGGAAATTCTGTTCTCAGGGAAAAATGCAGGGTCTGGGAGTTTTACGTTCACATGGGGGCCGCTACCAGGCCGTTCAGGATGGAGATGTGGTGATTGATATTGCTGTAATTGCAGCGCCTTCCGCAGATCCGTTCGGAAATGCCAACGGCGTTAACGGGCCTACTGCATGTGGCCTCCTCGGTTTTGCCCTTGCTGACTCACAATATGCCCACAAAGTGATTGTTGTAACGGATAACCTGGTACCGTTCCCATGCAGCCCCTGGCAGATTCACGGCAACTATGTGGATCATGTAGTAGTAATGGATAAAATCGGAATCCCGGAAAAAATCGTTTCCGGTACTACCGAAATCACGAAAAGCCCTGACAGACTCTATATTGCTGAACTTACAGCCCAATTCTGTGATGCTGCCGGAATTGTAAAAGATGGTTTTTCCTTTCAGGCAGGCGCCGGTGGAACTGCTCTGTCTATCGGAATTTATTTTGCTGAATTGCTTCGAAAAAGAGGGATGAAGGCCCGGTTTGCCAGAGGAGGAAGTAATAAATACCTGGTGAAAATGCTGGAAGAAGGTCTCGTGGATTATATTCTCGATGGTCAGACTTTCGATCTCGACGGGGTACGATCCATGCGCGACAACCCTGGACATGTGAATACCAGTCCGTTTACCAGTTACAACTACCACGGCAAAGGCAACTTTGCTTCCATGGTTGACGCTGTAATACTGGGCGCCACCGAAGTGGATGTGAATTTCAATGCCAACGTGGTGACCCACTCAGATGGATACCTTTTACATGGTATAGGCGGTTGGCAAAACTGCCTTTTCTCCAAATGTACTATCCTTCCGATTCCGCTGTTCCGGGACAGGATACCCGTAATAGTGGATGAAGTAACGACCCTCTGCGGACCCGGCGAACTGATCGACGTTATTGTCACCGAGAGAGGTATAGCCATTAATCCGTTAAGAACCGATCTGATAGAAAAAACAAAGGAATCGGGACTTCCCATCAAAACCATTCAGGAGTTACAATATGAAGCTGAGCAGATATGCGGCGGAAAACCGGATAAAGCCAAATTCTCAGACGAAGTGGTCGCGGTCATTAAATGGGTGGACGGAACCATCATCGATTCTGTTTTCAGGGTGATTGAAGAATAATCCGTCAGATTATTTATCAGGTGCATGGAGCCGCTTCATCAGTTTTCAGAAATATTACCTTATGAAAGATCCTATGTGGTGGTGCCCGGTAAGCTCATTGCCGGGCATCTGCCCTCTGCCCAGAATGGCGATCAGGAGGAACATGCATTCCGGATAAACCGGCTGATTGATGTAGGTATTAATCTGGTTATCAATCTGATGGAAGAAAATGAAATCGGACATAACGGATTACCGCTTTGGGATTATTCGGAATTTCTATTAAACCTGGCAACTCAGCGGAATCATAGCATTAAGGCAATAAGAAAACCCATACCTGACCTGGGAATTCCGGCAATTGACCATATGACAGAAACCCTGGATTTAATTGATGCCTGTAATCAAAAAAGTGGAAAAGTTTATATCCATTGCTGGGGAGGCATTGGCCGCACCGGTACCGTGGTAGGATGCTACCTGTTGAGGCATAAACTGGCTGATAAAAACAATGTATTTCATTATATCGGATACCTCAGGCGAACTACTCCCTATTCTTTCCGTCCCTCTCCCGAAACGGAAGAACAACGGCAATTCATCCTCAACTGGAAGGAATAATAATTGATTATAGATTATAGGTTGAAATACATTTTGTTAGATTGTTTGTTGTTTATTGTTTGGAGAATAGGTGATTCTGAATTTTTGAATCCTTGTATTTTTCATTGTGTACTTATATTTTCACTCAGCACCTTTGCGAGAAACATGGGTATACGCTTGTTTCTCGCAAAGAAAATGCAAAAAAGTCGCTGAGACCAAAGAGTAATTGTTTTTCATTTCTAAGTTCTCAAATCCCCAAATTTTCAAATTATTAAATCGTAAATCGTAAATCGTAAATCGTAAATAATCTTTCTATCTTATTCTCAGCGTTTTACCAGCCTTAATAAATGTTGAATTTCCCATATTGTTGAGTGCCTGGATTTGTTTTACGGTGGTACCGTATTTACGGGCAATGCTTCCCAGGTTATCGCCTTTTCTGATGACATGATAATCGGAATCTCCGCCTCCACCCAGAACCTGACCGGTAGTTGCAACCGGTTTTGTGGCAGTTGCCCAGTTACCGTAATAAATATCTTTACTCAAGGTTAATTCTTCCGATAACAACTGTTTGTTTTCATAACTGAAAACACGTAACGGATCAATCGGGCGGTCGAAATACCGGAATTCAAAATGGAGATGTGGACCTTTACTTCTGCCCGTTGAACCGCCAAGTCCGATTGTTTCTCCGGCTTCTACCCATTGACCGGGTTCAACGGAAATTTTGGAGAGATGAGCGTAAAAGGTTTCAAGACCATTATAGTGTCTTACAATTACCAACTTGCCATATCCGCTGCGGTCATATTGGGCCAGCCGCACTCTTCCCCCAAAAACCGATTTAATCGTATCACCCGTTTTGACACCTATATCTATCCCTTTGTGACCTTTTCTGAACTTTCCGTATAAAGGCCCGTTAACAGGCCAAACAAACCGGTCCTCACCTACGATTAGGTCCAGATTTATTTCAGGGAACACCTCGTGACGCGTCTCCAGATAGGCATATTTGTCTTGAGTTATCCAGTTGTTTGAAAATACAGGTAAGTCTTTTAACAACTGCAAAACTGAATCTGTGCCTGCCTGTATGATTTCAGGATGAAGAAAATTCCAGGATTTATCATCAAAAATCACTATTTGACTTCCGTTGGATTCAACCGTATCAACGGGATTCCGGTTTTGTGAGTATATGGGTTTGAATAGAAGCAGGGAAAGGACTGAAGTCAGAAATAGCAGGCGCATCGGAAAAAATTAGTAAATAAAAGTGATAAAATCAAGAGGATGCAAATATACAATTTTTGTTAAAATTTTATAATTTCGCTGATTATTTAAACTTATCATATGAAAAAATTCAATGTCTATTTGATTGCACTTCTTGCCGGATTGATGCTGTTTGCATGTAATCAGGATAAATCAAAACAAAGTGGTGATGATGTGATCATTTCCAAACCGGATGTTACACCGGTTAACGGAAGGATGAGCCCCGAAGTTTTGTGGGCATTCGGAAGGGTTAGCGAACTTCAGGTTTCACCTGATCAATCAACAGTTCTCTATGGGGTAACCTATTACAGTATTGAAAAAAATAAGGGAAACCGTGAGTTGTTCACCATGAAAACCGATGGGAGTGAGGTAACACAAATCACCTCAACCCCCAAAGGCGAACAAAATGCTGTTTGGAAACCGGATGGAAAACAAATCGGATTTTTATCGGCTGAAAGCGGAATGAGCCAAATCTATGAAATGAATTCCGATGGCTCAGGGAAAAAGAGGGTCTCAGGATTTGATAAGGATATTACCGGATTCAAATACAATCCTGATGGTTCTAAAGTTCTGTTTACCAGTGAAGTCCCTATAAAAAAGGTTAACGAAGACCTTTATAAAGACCTTCCTTTAACTTCAGGAAGAATTTACAATGATCATTTTTACCGCCATTGGGATACCTGGGTCGAAAGCTACAGCCATGTGTTTATCGCCGATCTGCAAGATGGAAAATTATCCAATGTTAAAGACATCATGGAGGGTGAAACCTATGACAGTCCGTTGAAACCTTTTGGAGGTATGGAACAGGTTACCTGGTCGCCCGATGGCAAAAAAATAGCCTATACGAGCCGTAAAAAAGTAGGTTTGCAAGCCACATTATCCACTAACTCAGATATTTATCTGTACGATATCGAATCCGGACAGGTTCAGAATCTTACCGAAGGCATGCTGGGTTACGATGTGGCGCCTGTTTTTTCACCCGATGGCAAAAAGATGGCCTGGGAGAGTATGGAACGCGATGGTTTTGAATCGGATAAGTCGAGGCTATTTGTCCTGAATCTCGAAACCGGTGAAAAGATGTATGCCACCAAAGATTTCGATCAGATGGCCTCAAAAATCACCTGGTCGGCGGATGGTAAAATCATTTACTTCATCAGTCCATGGCATGGCAGCGAAGATATTTACAAATATGATCCTGCCTCAGGTAAAATCGACCGTTTAACCATCGGAACCCACGATTATACCGAACTTGCAGTAGCCGGCAATTATCTCATCGGAGCAAAAATGTCGATGTCGATGCCCACTGAAATTTTCTCGGTTGAAATTGCCACCGGTAAAGAAGCTCAGTTAACCAGCACCAATAAAGAGTTACTGGATAAATTACAGATGGGGAGGGTGGAAGGCCGCTGGGTAGAAACCACGGATAAAAAACAAATGCTGGTGTGGGTGATTTATCCCCCAGATTTCGATCCGGCAAAAAAATACCCCGCCTTATTGTATTGCCAGGGTGGCCCTCAAAGTATGGTCAGCCAGTTTTGGTCGTACCGATGGAACTTTCAGATGATGGCCGCCAACGATTATATCGTGGTAGCCCCCAACCGCAGAGGCCTGCCTGGTTTCGGCCAGGAATGGAATGATCAGATCAGCGGCGATTACAGCGGTCAGAATATGAAGGATTACCTAACCGCGATAGATGCAGTGGCCAAAGAACCTTTTGTAGACAAGGATCACCTGGGCGCTGTGGGAGCCAGTTATGGAGGATACTCAGTATTCTGGCTGGCCGGAAACCACGATAACCGCTTCAAGGCCCTGATTGCCCATGATGGCATTTTCAACCTTGAAACCCAATACCTCGAAACCGATGAAATGTGGTTTGCCAACTGGGATCTCGGCGGACCTTACTGGGATAAATCCAATTCAACTGCCCAAAGATCTTTTGCCAATTCTCCCCATAAATTCATCGATAAATGGACCGCGCCCATACTGGTGATTCATGGTGAGCAGGATTTCAGAATTGCCTACACCCAGGGTATGATGGCCTTCAATGCCGCCATCATCAGAGGCATACCGGCCGAATTCCTGTTTTTCCCCGATGAAAACCACTTTGTACTCAAGCCCCAGAATGGCATTTTATGGCAACGCACTTTCTTCAACTGGTTGGATAAATGGCTAAAAACCAGTAAGTAAAGGATTCTTTCGTTAAATCCCTTAATGTCGTTAAAGTCCTTGAATACTTTAATGGCAAAAAAAAAGCTGCCTTTTTCAGGCAGCTTTTTTTTGTTCACGTAAAACCCTTTACTTGGCAAAGCTCACCGATCTGGTTTCACGGATTACCGTAATCTTGATTTGTCCCGGATAAGTCATATTATCCTGAATTTTCCTTGAAAGGTCATAAGAGAGCACCTGGGCTTCCTTGTCGGAAATTTTATCGGCTCCAACAATCACTCTGAGTTCACGCCCAGCCTGAATGGCGTAGGTTTTCACCACACCGGGGTAGGAGAGGGCCATCTCTTCAAGTTTGTTGAGACGCTGAATGTAGGCTTCCACTACTTCACGCCTGGCACCGGGGCGGGCGCCTGAAATAGCGTCGCAAACCTGAACAATGGGTGCCAGAAGGGTGGTCATTTCAACTTCCTCGTGGTGAGAACCAATGGCATTCACCACCTCCGGTTTCTCTTTGTACTTCTCAGCCAGTTTCATTCCTGAAAGAGCATGAGGCAATTCCGGTTCATTTTCGGCAACCTTGCCAATGTCATGAAGTAATCCGGCCCGGCGGGCCAGCTTGGAATTCAGACCCAGCTCGGTAGCCATGGTGGCACAAAGGTTGGCTACTTCACGCGAGTGATGCAGCAGATTTTGTCCGTAGGAAGTTCTGTACTTCATTTTACCCACCAGTCGGATCAATTCAGGACTCATGCCGTGAATGCCCAGATCAACACAGGTTCTTTTACCCGCTTCAATCATTTCCTGCTCAACCTGCTTTTGGGTTTTGGCAACCACTTCTTCAATCCTGGCCGGATGAATACGTCCGTCAGTTACCAGTTTCTGCAGTGATAACCGGGCTACTTCCCTGCGCACAGGATCAAATCCTGAGAGAATAATGGCATCCGGAGAGTCATCAATAATGATTTCAATACCGGTCAGCGCTTCGAGAGTTCGGATGTTACGCCCTTCACGACCTATTATCCTGCCTTTCACCTCATCATTTTCGATGTTGAAAACAGATACGGTGTTCTCCATGGTAACTTCAGCAGCAGTCCTCTGAATGGTTTCAATCACAATACGCTTGGCTTCCCGGTTGGCAGTCAGCTTGGCATCTTCAACAATTTCCTGAATGTGTGCAAATGCTTCTGATTTGGCTTCTTCTTTAAGATTCTCAATCAGGTTGTTTTTAGCCTCCTCAGCAGTCAGATTAGCTATTTGTTCAAGCTTTTCAATCTGGGTTTTAAGGGACTTGTCGATTTCTTCCTGCTTCTTGGCATTTAACTCCATCTGGGCAGTGAGCTGGTTTTTCTGGATCAGGAGTTCCTTTTGCTTTTTGTTGGTTTCCTCTAATTTTTGGTTTAAAGTGGCTTCCTTTTGTTTGATCCGGTTTTCGGCTTTAAGAAGATTGTTGTTCCTTTCATTTACCACCTGCTCATGTTCCGCTTTGAGCTGAAGAAATTTCTCCTTTGCCTGGAGGTTTTTCTCCTTCTTAAGGATTTCAGCTTTTTCCTCGGCTTCTTTAATAAGATTTTGGCTTCTTTTTTCTATGATCTTGCGGATTAGGGTAAAAGATACCAAAATCCCGAGACCAAATGCAACGAAGCCTGAAATAATGTAGTAGATCATACTAGAATTGATTTGTTATATATTGATTAATAATAAGTAATAAAAAACCCGCATTAATTGCAAGGAGTTTGTGTAAACCCCCGGATAGTAAGTTTAGGGTTGCCGGATGCTTCAAAAGTCCTTTGCCTGTTGTGGTTCCGCATGTAGCGGAATAAGGCCGAATTTTAACATCCAAAGACTTCCCTGATTTTGTTTCTGTTGAGTTTACTAACTGTGCTTAATTAATGCGGGTAATGACTTCAGTATTGCCATTTTCATTGATTTTCAATGAAACAGCAGCACATATTTTCAAAGAACTGTATTTAAACCTTGACTTCCGAAAGCAAAGAATCAATTAACTCTAATCTTGTAAGCAGTGTATCATTCCGGTATTCATGTTCCTTTTCAAGTTTAATGACACTGACCGTGCTTTGTATTACAACCATCGCCAGCAAATCCTGCAAATCATTATGACTATATAGCTCTGCATATTTCTTGATACTTTGGTTTACGGTCTTTTGTGCTTCTCTTACAATTTCTTCGTCCTTTCTTTCAACGGTTAATTTATAATCTCTTCCGGCAATGCTAACAGTTATGTTAATTTCATTCATCTTTATTTCAAAACAAAAGCGTCATTCGTTTAAAAAACCAATACTTCTGTCTATTTCCCGCAATAATTCATGGATCTTTCTTTTTGCCTCCAGCTTTCCTTCATGCGATTCAAAGCCTTTGGCGATCCGAATTATTTTTACTTTATTTTCTAAATATTTATTTTTTACTTTTAAGGTTTCAACTTCGTTAATTAAATCAGCAATCTGTTTATTTTGTTCATCCAGTTTTAAATGTAACAACTTGTATTTATCCGTCAACAGCCTTAATTTATACTCAATTCCATTAACTAAAGTACTGATTTCAGCCATTATATTTGTTGGATGATGACATCTACAAAAATATTAAATATATTTGTACCTCAAAATATTTTTAAGATTTTTATTGAAAAAATTTTTTCTTAGGCAGATATTCATTACATACTATTAGTGTAAGTAGTTTATTTACAAGTTATTAAAATAAAATTTAGGATTGCCGGTACGCAATCTGTTAACAATTGATGGGCTATGCAGGAAAGGTTTTTACATTTTATCTGGAAATTCAGAATGATACATCCCAATCTTATTTCTGAAAAAAATGAGTTGATTGAAGTATTGGATCCCGGTGATCATAATACCCATGCAGGTCCTGATTTTCTTAATGGCCGTATCAGAATCGGAACCACGCTTTGGATCGGCAATATCGAAATCCACTTCAAAGCTTCAGATTGGTTCCGCCACAAGCATCAGTTTGATGAAAAATATAAGAACCTGATTCTGCATCTGGTTTATGAAAACGACCTTGAACCAGAGGCCATGATGCCCGAGTTTCCCGCTACCGTTGAACTGAAAGGACAGTTTGATGAACGGCCCTGGGATGTTTACCAATCCATGATCCGGTCATTGAACTGGATCCCCTGCGAAAAGCTTGTTAATACACTGGATGAAAAAGCCTGGATTGGGGTATATGAACGTTTGGCCATTGAAAAACTACAGGCTAAGTCAGAACAGATCATTCAGATCGCAGAACATGAGAAGTATGGATGGGATGATGGATTTATTTTTTTTCTGATCAAAAACTTTGGGTTCCATATCAACAATGCAGGATTCGAATTACTGGCAAGAACCCTTGATTACAAACTGCTTCGGAAATACCGGGGTGAGCCGGTAAAGCTCGAATCTTTATTGTTTGGAATTTCCGGATTCCTCGAAGAAAACCACAGCGATCAGTACTACCTTCAGCTTCAATCCGAATTCCGGTATCTGTCAGGTTTACATCAATTGAAACCCGTACCGGTTTCCATATGGCGGCTTTCAAGGTTACACCCTGCCAACTTTCCGGCCATTCGACTGGCTCAGCTTGCCTCCTTATTGGGAGGTGCGCAGCATTTGTTCAGCAGGATCATACATTCAAATGATTATTCTAAAACAGAACCATGGTTTGTTACAAACGTAAATCCATATTGGTCAACACACTATCATTTCGGTATCAGCACTTCTATCCATACAGCCGAACTCGGAAAGGATTCAATTAATTTATTGTTAATCAATACAGTAGCTCCATTTTTATGGACATTTTCCAGTCGTCGTATTAGCACTGACCTGGCCGAACGTTCCCTTGAAATACTTGAAAATCTTCCACATGAAAAAAATTCAATCATAACAAATTGGTTAAAGCTTGAGGTCAAATGTGAAAATGCATTAGATTCGCAGGCCTTAATTCATCTTTATAACCGCTACTGCAAATTGAAAAAATGTCTCGAATGCAAAATCGGAATGGAAATACTAAAAACCAAAATCCCTTAAATTTGACCCTCCTTTTATTGAAAATAATTTACTAATTGATTAAAAATGGTTCTTAATTACATTTGGCTGGCCTTCTTTATCATAGCTTTCATTGTTGGAATCCTCAGACTTATCTTTTTTGGCGATACTGAAATAGTGCCGGCGATTATCTCCTCCACTTTTGACAGTGCAAAAACGGGCTTTGAAATTTCACTGGGATTAACCGGTGTTATGACACTTTGGCTGGGCATTATGAAAGTGGGAGAGAGGGGAGGAATGGTGGGGATTCTTACACGGCTCACATCTCCGCTTTTTTGCCGGCTGATGCCGGATATTCCCAAAAACCACCCTGCTATAGGCTCCATGCTGATGAATATTTCGGCCAACATGCTGGGGCTGGATAATGCAGCTACTCCCCTGGGACTGAAGGCCATGAATGAAATGCAGGAACTCAACCCCAAAAAGGATACAGCCAGTAATCCAATGATCATGTTCCTGGTTCTGAATACCTCCGGATTAACCATAATACCGGTGAGCATTATGGTTTACAGAGCTCAGCTGGGCGCTGCCAACCCGTCAGATGTTTTTCTTCCCATTTTGCTGGCTACTTTTTTTGCTACTTTAGTTGGGATAATCACTGTTGCCCTCTATCAGAAAATCAACCTGTTCAATAAAGTGATCCTGGCTTATCTTGGCGGAACTACCCTGCTCATCGGACTTTTAATTGCGTACCTTTCAACATTGCCTCAGGAATCGGTTAACACCATCTCCTCGGTGGCCGGCAATCTTATTCTGCTTATAATCATTATTTCATTCCTGGCACTGGCCATGTTTAGAAAAATTAATGTATATGAGGCTTTTATTGAAGGCGCCAAAGACGGTTTCAGCATCGCCATCAAGATTATACCTTATCTCATTGCCATCCTTGTATCCATTGGTGTTTTCAGAGCTTCCGGTGCAATGAGTTTTTTTCTGGACGGTTTAACCAGCCTGATCGCAAGCACCGGCATGGACACCAGCTGGGTTCAGGCTATGCCTACAGCTATTATGAAGCCATTAAGTGGTTCCGGAGCCCGGGGCATGATGATCGATTCCATGAAAACCTTTGGCGCCGACTCATTTACAGGTCGTTTATCCTGTATGTTTCAGGGTGCCACCGATACTACATTTTATATCCTTGCAGTATATTTTGGTTCCGTAAACATTACTAAAACCAGGCACGCTGTAGCTTGTGGCCTTATAGCCGACCTGGCCGGTGTGATAGCTGCCATCTCCCTGGCATATCTGTTTTTTGCCTGAGTTGAAAAAAAAGTGTAATTTTATACCTTCTTTGAATGATTTAACCCAAGAAATCAACTCATAACTAACCCTAAATACTTATTTACCATGAAATCAATATTTACTTCGCTGTTTATCAAGAGTTTATTGATTTTAGAATCAGTATTCTTACTTACTACAGCCGTTGCCTTCTGTGCTCCCCTCCCGGCAGGAACCATGACAGGAAAAGGAGGCCAGTGGACCGTTGTCGAATCATACACCATTCCGGGGAAAGCATCCGGTTTAGCCTGGGATGGCTCATTTATCTATGCTGGTATGTACTCATCCACAGGTCCTGATAATGTGATTTACAAAATCAACCCTGACAATGGTACCTACGAACTGCTTTGTTCCGGAGTATGGGATGCCGCATACGGATTGACCTGGGACGGACAGTATTTCTGGACTACCTACCATCCTCAGGCCTATCAGCCCGGAATTGCGGTTCAGTTCGACCAGAATGGCAGTACGGTCTCCACCTTCAACTGCCCGGCAACATATATGGGAGGTATCGCCTGGGATGAAGGATATCTCTGGTTGGCAGCGTATTATGACCCTGACGGAATGATTTACAAGACAGATATGAGCGGAACTGTACTGACTCAATTCCCAACTCCGGCCAATCAACCCTGGGATATTTGCGTTCAGGATGAGTTTATCTGGATTGCTGATTATAATGCCAATAAACTCTTTAAAACCGACAAAACCGGCATCCTGATCGAAGAACATGCCTCTGAAGGACAAAAACCAGCCGGAATTGTTTGGGATGGCCAGTATTTGTGGTATATTGACGGACAACTTCAGGCCAATTCAACGCTTTATAAAATTGATCTTGGAGGCGCAGGAACCCCTGAAATTCAAGTTCCTGTAACCAGCTATGACTATGGAAATGTTGCACTGGGAGATACTGCCACATGGAACCTCCAAATAAACAATGCAGGAACTGGTGTTCTTACGGTGGAAACTATTTGGATTCAAAATGCAGTGCCTATCTTTTATTCCTATCCCTTTCCTGCTGAGATAGAACCGGGCGGATCCATTCAGGTACCGGTTGATTATGCGCCCATTGAACCCATACCCCTTAATACCGTTGCCACTATTGTATCCGATGATCCGGTTACCCCACAGGTTGATGTGACCATGACCGGGAATGGCGTACTCGTCGGTCCTAACATCATTCTGCCCGAACCCATGCATAACTATGGCTCAGTAAGGTTGCATGCATTAACCCGATGGTTTATGCCCGTTTCCAATAATGGAAATTCAGTCCTTATAATTACTGATATTCAATCAGATAACTCCTCATTCTGGATCGATGAAAGTGTTATCTTTCCAGTTTCGGTTGATGTTCTCGCTACCCAAAACATCGGAATATGGTTTCATCCTGAAACAGCTGGACTGATCAATGGCAATCTTACCATCAGCTCCAACGACCCGGATCAGGGGCAGATTACAATACCCATAAATGGTTCAGGTGTTGATCAGGAGTATCCTGCCGGAACAATGCTCTGGAATTACGTCATAAATACCTCTTATGATAACAGCCCCAAGGCTATTATGGCCGGTGATGATATTAATAGTGACGGAGTCGCTGAAATAGTGGTTTGTTCAGAAGATAATTATGTCCGGTGTTTTAACGGCAATTCATCAGGGACAGCCGATATACTCTGGGAAATCTCCATTTATTCAGGGAACATTTATTGGCAGCAGGGGCTTACCTCCATCCCTGATATAGATAATGACGGATACAAGGATATTGTCGTAGGTACTACCGGCGGCGATCGGTCTGTAAGAGCTTTGTCAGGAAAAACCGGTCAAACCATCTGGGTTAAATCCACCAACCAGTATGGATCAGGCGGATGGGTTTACCAGGTAGATGCATCCACCGACTTTAACGGTGACGGAATCAATGATGTTTTGGCCGGCGCAGGCAACGACGGAAACGGAACCGGGCCAAAAAGGGTCTACTGCCTTAATGGTCTCAATGGCAGTTCAATCTGGGAAAGAAGTACTAATGGAGCCTGCTTCGGAGTGATCGCCATTTCGGATATAACGGGCGACGGTAAACCCGATGTGCTGGCCGGAGCTACCAATGCCAGTGAATCGGAAGGAAAAACCTACTGTATCGACGGCGCCAACGGCGATATTAAATGGACGCATGTGGCTGCTTCCAGTTCTGTCTGGGGGCTGGTTCAACTGAATGATATCAACAACGACGGATTTCAGGATGTGGCGGTGGGAGATTTCGGCGGGCACATTTATGGCCTTTCAGGAGCTACCGGCAGTGTACTTTTCAATGCATCCATTGGTTCCAATATCATTATCCGATTTGTTCAGCTCGAGGATATGAACAACGACTCGTATAGAGATTTTCTGGTTAACAGCAGCTCCACCAATTGTGTGGTGATAAACGGTTACAACGGTCAAAATTTATGGCTTAAACCACTGGCCGACAAATGCTGGAATGCCACATCATTCAGCGATATCAACGGTGACGGAGTTAAAGATATCATTGCCGGGACTTTGTACAGTAATAATTTTCTGTATTATTTAGACGGAACCAATGGAAACACGTTTCATTCCTTTGAGTTTCCATCACCTGTAGATGCCCTGGCCGCTATTCCCGATATAGCCGGTGACGAAACCTTTGAAATGGTAGCAGGAGGCAGGGAAGGTGAAGTGTATTGTTATTCCGGAGGACTTAATCCATATGTAGGTTTAGAACCTCCCATTGAAAACCCTGATGCAGGGACAGCCCTGTCCGTTTTTCCCAACCCATTCTCATCGCAGGCAGAAATATCAACTCCTGAGATTTTAAATTCACCTGTTGAATTATGTATTTATGATCCATATGGCAGAAAAGTGTTTGAAATGAAATTGAATGGGATTGAACCTGGTTTTCAGACCCTATTCTGGGATGGAAGGGATGTTTCAGGAAGAATTTTGCCGGATGGATGGTACCTGTTACATTTGCAGGCTGGAAATCAAAAATATATTCAAAAACTGATCAAAAAGGAATAACCGATGAATATTATTGTTACGGGAGCCTCCCGAGGGATTGGATATGAAACAGTGAAAGCATTGTCGCTGAACCCTGAAAATTATATTGTTGCAGTATCAAGAAACCTGAAAAAACTTAAAGACCTGGTCAGGGAATGTTTCGAAATCAACCGGCATTCAAGGGTTATTCCTTTGGTTTTCGATTTGAATTCATCCAATTTTCAGGATTATTTCATACCACAGGTACTGCAATATATTGACAGCGTGGATGTATTGATCAATAATGCCGGGCACCTGATTAATAAACCGGTTCAGGATTGTACCAACGAGGAGTTCGACCACATTTTCAACGTCAATATTAAAGCAGTATTTAATCTTATAAAACATCTCTACCCTCATTTTTCTACCAATGCCCACATCCTTAACCTTAGTAGCATGGGAGGTTTTCAGGGAAGTGTAAAATTTCCCGGATTAGCCCTTTACAGCGCCTCAAAAGGTGCTCTTGCGGTTTTTACCGAATGTCTTGCTGAAGAGTTTCGTGAAGAAAATATCAAAGCGAACTGCCTTGCATTAGGCTCGGTGCAAACCGAAATGCTGTCAGAAGCTTTTCCAGGCTATGAAGCGCCATTAAGCGCCAGCAAAGCAGCCGAATTTATCAGTCAGTTTGCACTTACGGGTCATCATTTTTTCAATGGAAAAGTATTACCCATGTCAATTACAACACCTTGATATTTTGAAAGATCAGAAAAAAAGCCAGATCAGCCACCAGGGTATTATAACCGGTATTGAAGAAAACTCAATCTACGTTACGATGCTTGTAAATTCAGCCTGCAGCGCATGCCGGGCTAAAGGTTTCTGCAATCCGGGTGAATTAAAGGAAAAAGTGGTGGAAGTAACAAACCAGGATTCGACGGTTTTTAAAATCGGCCAAGAGGTAATTGTAGTTTTGGATCAGTCGAAAGGAAATTTAGCCGTAGTACTTGGATACATTTTGCCATTCATGCTGTTAATTACAGCTTTGCTCTTATTTTCTTATGTTTTTGATAATGAAGCGGTTGCAGGTTTGTTATCCTTAATGATCCTGATTCCTTACTTCCTTATACTGAATATTTTCAAAGAAAAAATTAAAAAATCGATTGAATTCCGAATTCTCCGGTAAACCGTATTTGATTTCTGCGTCTATGGAAAGGTTATTAACCGGATGTTGATTTTAATCTTTGGCTAAACGTCATATTGAACATAATCCATGATTCATCCGTTAATCGTAAATCGTAAATCGTAAATCGTAAATCGTAAATCGTAAATCGTAAATCGTAAATCGTAAATCGTAAATCGTAAATCGTAAATCGTAAATCGTAAATTCTTAATTATCATTAAATGTACAAACTCCTTTCTTTTTTAATGCTGCTCTTTGTAAGCCAGGCATTTTATGGTCAGTCCGAACTGGTCCATCCGTCAGAGATATCCAAAGCTGTTCATTTCGATGTAACTCCTCCGCTCAAGGATATGCCTTTTATTGAGCCCTCGGTAAAAGACAGAACCTGGAAAACGAGGATTATTGGTAACAAGTTAAAGGAGCATCCCCCTTTTACAGATGATATCAGTACGGTATATGATGATCCCGGTCTTCAGCAGAAAATGGGCGAAAAAGGGGCACGGGGTCCGATCGTAAATATTGACGGCACCGGAAATGTAAACGGTGTTTACCCTCCTGATACAGATGGAGATGTAGGTCCGAATCATTATTTTCAGATGATCAATCTCTCTTTTGCCATTTATGATAAAGCAGGCAACAAGCTTTACGGACCGGCCAATAACAGTACCTTGTGGCAGGGATTCATCGGACCATGGACAGGTACCAATGATGGCGATCCGGTAGTTCTTTATGATGAAATGGCTGATCGCTGGATGGCTTCACAGTTTGCCGTGAACACGAACAACGGAAAATATTATCAACTGGTTGCAGTATCGGTGACACCAGATCCATTAGGCGAATATTACCGCTATGCATTTGAATACAATTATTTCAACGATTACCCGAAAATGGGAGTATGGCATGACGGATATTATACAACATATCATTTTTTCAATTCGAACCTTAATTTTGTAGGTGCCGGTATCTCCGCATTTGAAAGAGATAAAATGCTGACGGGCGATCCGGATGCACAGATGGTAACCTTTGGACCCGTTGGAAATATCTGGGGTATCCTCCCTGCCGATCATGACGGCGACAATCCTCCGCCATTTGGTGCTCCGGCTATTTTCCTGACTCATAATGTTTCGGGAAATAAAAAATTACAGGTTTATGAACTGGCAGCCAACTGGGGAAATCCATCAGCTTCCACATTCCAGTCGGTGGTTACCATTACCGGAACTGCCAATTTTAACTCAAATCTGAATGGAATACCACAACCTAATTCTTCACAGCAACTTGATGCACTTACCCAAATGCTGATGTTCAGGCTCGCCTACCGGAATTTCAATACACATGAAGCCATGGTGGTTAACCACACAGTGAACTCTAGCGGCAAGGCAGGAATCAGGTGGTATGAATTAAGAAAAGAACCCGGTGGTCAGTGGGATATTTTTCAATATGGTACCTATGCACCGGATGCCACCAACCGGTGGATGGGCAGTATTGCCATGAACAGTAAAGGAGATATCGGACTGGGATTCAACGTTTCGAGTTCTACCATTTACCCCTCAATACGATATACAGGAAGAAGGGCCACAGATATTCCGGGAATGATGACTTTTGAGGAAGTAGAACTGGCCACGGGCACCAGTTCACAGAATGGTATCAGCCGATGGGGCGACTATGCCTGTATGTCGGTTGATCCCGCAGATGATTCCACATTCTGGTTTACAACCGAATATATGAAAGGCGCCTGGAAAACCAAGATCATGTCGTTTGATTTCTCACCGGTCCAAGCCCCTCAGGCCAATGCCGGTGTCGATGATACAGTATGTCAGTCTTCCTTGTTTACTGCCAGCGGAACAGCCCTTTATCACAAATCAGCCCAGTGGAGTACATCCGGTGATGGCAATTTTGCTACCCCCGGCAACCTATCCACCTATTACATGCATGGGCCCACCGATCTGGCCAACGGACAGGTTACCCTAAAACTTACCGTAAGCGGATATCTGCCTAATTCTACTTCTGCGGATAGTATGACACTTTTCATATTCAGAAAACCTGCTGTAAACGCCGGTGTGGATACTGTCATTAATCAATATACTGTATTGAATACCAATGCTGTAGCATCCAATTTTAGCTCCTGTCTATGGACTACGGCCGGGGATGGCCTTTTCTCAGATCCCGATTTGGTAAATACCATGTACACACCTGGCGCTGCTGACATCGCCAACGGATTTGTAAACCTGACACTTACAGGTTATCCGAATGCGCCCTGCCAGGCTCCGGTGGCTGATGTAATGAAACTATCATTCGATCAGTTTGTAGGATTGGAAGAGCCGTCCGGTAATCAGAAACCTTCACTGGAAGTTCAGCCCAATCCGAATCAGGGAATGTTTAATCTTCAGGTAAATAACCTTGCTGAATCTGAGGCAATCGATATTTACATTACAAACCTCGAAGGCAAGGAAGTATTCAGAACCATCGGAAAGGTTCAGGGAAAAAAACAGGTTATCAGGATTAATACCGGCAAACTCCCAAAAGGAACCTACCTGATAAATGTAAAAAACCCGGATGTACATGTAACTCAAAAACTTTTAATTAATTAGTTATCAAAGGGTAATTGTCTCCATGAATATTTAAATTTATTTTTACCAGCTGTATTAACAGATTAATCGTATATTCTTTCAAAATCCTCTCAGTAGCCCTAATACAAATACTTAGAGGATTTTTTTGTGTTCCCGGGATAAATTAAAATAGCTTTGTTAATTCTTTGAAATGAAATTATCCGATATTTGCACCCTAAAACATCACTATGAACCCTGAAATTCTTTTTATAGCATTTGGCGGAATTGTAATTTTAATGGTGCTATTTTGGTTTTACAAAAGGTTAAGGCTTGTTTTAACCAAAGCTATCTACGGCAGTTACAGTGAAAAGTATATTGATCTGTATAAGCGACAGACGTTGAAAAGTCCTTACTCATATTGCCTGAAGGATGATGTCATCAACTATATTCACAAATCAATAATTGTAGATGGGAAACTATCCTTTTTTACAACCCGTTCCGAAATAAAATTTGGAGATACTCCCTTTTTTATAAATTCATCCAAACTCTTGAAGGAAAAGGGAGAACCTGATTGCGCCAATGTTTTCCGTGTTAACGGGGAAGAAATCAAGATTCTGGGTTTCAAATCAACAGTGCAGGGAAGTACCCTCAGATCCATGTATTTTTTGATTCATGATAAATTCTTCATGGGACAGTACACTTATAAAGCGTCTGCGCAACCAGGTATGAATCAGGCCTTTAAAGCGTTAATAAAGAAATATATCCCGGATACTCAACCAGTAGATAAAGCATTTTATATTGAGAATAAGGAGAGAAGAATATTTTACGAGAACAACGGGTTTAATGTTTATATCAGATACCTCACCAATGAGGATGCTCACATAAAAACAACGCTGGAAGAATACTGCCGCAATTTCGACAGTTCACACCCGGATGAAGCCATCCCGGCAGAGGATGAATGGGTGGATAAAATCTAGGAAGTTAACGCTTTGGTCTCATTCTGAAGAATGGAGATCTTGATTTCACTCTTTTCCTGATCAAAGGTAATCTGAATCTCATCATTTTCTACAAGTTTCCTTTTAATCATTTCTTCAGCCAGGTTATCTTCCACATATTTTTGAATGGCTCGTTTTAAGGGCCGGGCGCCAAACTGAGAATCCCAGCCTTTTTCAACAATAAAGTCCTTGGCTTCATTACTGATCGTAATAAAATATCCCATCCCGCGAAGTCTGGTAAATAGTTTATTTAATTCAATATCTATGATTTTGTGGATATGATCACGGCTTAAGGATTCAAATATTACAATATCATCAATCCTGTTTAGAAACTCGGGTGCAAAAGTTTTCTTTAAAGCATTTTCAATGACACCCTGGGCATACTTTTCTTTGGTAGATTCCTTGGCTGTAGTTGAAAAACCTACTCCCATACCAAAATCCTTGAGCTGACGGGAACCAATATTCGAAGTCATGATTATGATAGTATTCCTGAAGTCCACCCTGCGACCCAGACTATCAGTCAGAACCCCGTCATCGAGCATTTGGAGTAAAAGATGAAATACATCCGGATGGGCTTTTTCAATCTCATCCAGCAAAACAATCGAATACGGTTTTCTCCTTACTTTTTCCGTAAGCTGACCACCTTCCTCATATCCTACATATCCCGGAGGCGCTCCTACCAATCTTGATACAGCGAATTTTTCCATGTATTCACTCATATCGATACGGATCAGATTATCCTCAGAATCAAAAAGATATTTGGCCAGAATTTTGGCCAGATGTGTTTTTCCAACTCCGGTAGGACCTAAGAAAATAAAACTTCCGATAGGTTTTCCGGGATCTTTTAATCCGGCACGGTTTCTACGAATGGCCTTTACCACTTTAAGTACCGGTTCATCCTGACCAATGATCGACTTTTGAAGCTCCAGCTCCATATGTATGAGCTTATCACTCTCATTCTGTGCAATCCGCTGAACGGGTACACCAGTCATCATGGCAACAACAGCAGCAACTTCATCCCCTGATACCACCTGACGGTGTATTTTTGATTCTTCTTCCCACCGGCGTTTCTCGGTTTCCAGTTCATCATTGAGAACCCGTTCGTTATCTCTGAAACGGGCAGCTTCTTCAAACCTTTGAGCTGCAATAGCCTTTGATTTGGCTTCTTTTGCCGCTTCAATCCTGGATTCAATTTCAATGATTTTGGAGGGCACATTAATATTCGAAATATGTACCCGGGCACCGGCTTCATCCAGCGCATCAATGGCCTTGTCAGGCAAATAACGATCCGTAATATATCTGTTGGTCAGATAAACACAGGAATCAATAGCCTCATCCGTATACTTTACCAGATGATGATCTTCGTATTTTTCTTTGATATTATGCAAAATCTGAATAGTCTCTTCTGCGGTGGTCGGATCAACCAGGATTTTCTGAAAACGTCTTTCTAAAGCTCCGTCTTTTTCAATATACTGACGGTATTCATCCAAAGTAGTTGCGCCGATGCATTGAAGTTCACCCCGGGCCAGTGCGGGTTTAAACATATTGGAGGCATCCAGTGAACCCGACGCATTACCGGCACCTACAATAGTGTGTATTTCATCGATAAATAAAATAATATCCGGATTTTTTTCCAGCTCATTCAACACGGCTTTCATCCGTTCTTCAAACTGTCCTCTGTACTTTGTTCCGGCAACCAGAGAAGCCAGATCAAGGGAAACGATCCTTTTGTTAAATAGGGCGCGGGACACTTTCCGGTTTACAATCCTGAGGGCTAATCCTTCGGCAATTGCCGATTTTCCAACACCAGGTTCCCCAATCAAAATGGGATTGTTCTTTTTGCGGCGGCTGAGAATCTGAGCTATTCTTTCCAGCTCTTTCTCCCTGCCAACTATAGGATCCAGACGACCTTCCTCGGCGAGTCGAGTAATATCCCGGCCAAAATTATCCAAAACAGGGGTTTTGGATTTGGGATCACCCGGTTTTCTTTGTGCAGGGTTAAACGGTTTGCTGAATTCGCCTTCTTCATCGTCTTCCTGTCTCCCCGGTATAATATCCTCAGGTGGGTTCACCATATCTTCCCGCTCAGGATTGTTCCTGAATACCAAAAGCTCTTCCCTGAAAACATCATAGGTCACCTCAGCCTTATTTAAAATCTTGGTTACCACATTATCCTGATCCTTTAAAATGGCCAGTATCAGATGCTCGGTTCCTACCGTGTCATTCTGTAACAGCTTGGCTTCAAGGTGCGCAATTTTAAAACTCCTTTCCGCCTGTTTAAGCACCGGAATATTATCCGTCAAATTGTTTCTCGGATCTTTGGAGGAGATTTTAAATTCGATACTCTTTTTAAGTTCAGAAACAATGATGCCCAATCTGGAGAGAACCCTCAATCCCAGGCCTTTGCCTTCTCTGAGAACCCCTAACATCAGGTGTTCAATACCCACATAGTCGTTTCCCAGCCTTTGGGCTTCTTCCTTACTATATATTATTACTGAATTGATTTCAGGTGAAAAGCGTTGCTCCATAATTTATCAGATAACGTTGGTCCGTTGCGTTAAATTTTTTTAGAATTTTCGCGCCGGCTAATTTCATGCCAAACAATCCGGATCAGGGTTTTGTTCATTTATAATTTAAGCTACAAAAATAGAACTTAAATCAATACCGGTCAATAATTAAACATCTAAATGAATAAAGATTTTTTTTGGATATTTTAAGAAATAGTGTACCTTCGCAGATTCAATTTCAATTATATTAAGAAGTTAATACTGAATAAGTTAAATAAATGGAGAGCAATACAGAAGGCGAAAAAATAATCAGGGTCAATATTGAAAACCAGATGAAGACTGCATACATTGATTACTCAATGTCAGTCATTGTTTCAAGAGCATTGCCCGATATTCGTGACGGATTGAAGCCTGTTCACAGGCGAATCCTGTATGCCATGCTGGATCTCGGGATTTTATCCAACCGTCCTTATAAAAAATCAGCCAGGATAGTGGGAGAGGTGCTGGGAAAGTACCACCCTCATGGTGACACTTCTGTATATGATGCCATGGTCAGGATGGCTCAGGAATGGTCGTTACGGTATCCCCTCATCGACGGACAGGGTAATTTTGGATCCATGGACGATGACAGCCCTGCAGCGATGCGGTACACGGAAGCCCGCCTCAGGAAAATCGCAGAAGAACTGTTGGAGGATATTGATAAAGAAACCGTTGATTTTCAGTTGAATTTCGATGATTCTCTGGAAGAACCCACTGTTTTACCGGCTAAAATTCCCAACCTGCTGATCAACGGAGCCTCCGGAATCGCTGTAGGTATGGCCACCAACATGCCTCCACATAATCTTTCGGAAGTGGTGGATGGGGTGATAGCCTATATCGATCACCATGACATATCGACAGAAGAATTGATGAAATTCATAAAAGCGCCTGATTTCCCAACCGGTGGAACCATCTATGGGTATGAAGGAGTAAGGGAAGCCTATGAAACCGGAAGAGGCAGAATTGTGCTCAGGGGTGAAGCTACGGTTGAAAATATTGATAACCGCGAGGTCATCATTGTTTCTTCCATTCCTTTTATGGTTAATAAGGCCGAAATGATCAAACGGACGGCTGACCTGGTCAATGAAAAAAAGATTGAAGGAATCCATGATCTCAGAGATGAATCCGACCGTTCAGGTTTACGAATTGTTTATGAACTGAAGAAAGATGCCGTTGCCAGTGTGGTACTGAACAAGCTATACCAGCTTACAGCCCTTCAGTCCTCTTTTTCAGTTAACAACATTGCCCTGGTTCATGGAAGGCCCATGACGCTTTCACTGAAAAATATCATTAAATATTTTGTCGAACACCGCCATCAGATTGTGGTTAGAAGAACTGAATATGATCTGAGGGAGGCACAGAAGCGCGCCCATATCCTCGAAGGTTTGTTGATAGCCCTGGATCATCTGGATGCTGTAATAGCTCTTATCAGAGCTTCCATCAATGCAGAAGAAGCCAGAAACGGCCTGATGTCAAATTTCGGACTGACGGAAGTACAGGCAAGAGCTATTCTTGATATGCGCCTTCAACGTCTTACCGGGCTGGAACAGGAAAAAATCCGGGAAGAATATGCCGAGATTCTGAAACTCATCGACCACCTGCAACATATCCTTTCAGATGAATCATTGAGAATGGATATCATTAAAAATGAACTCAGGGAAGTCAAAGAAAAGTATGGAGATGCCCGGAGAAGCCGGATTGAACTATCTGCTTCTGATTTCAGGATTGAAGATACTATTGCCGATGAAGATGTTGTAATAACTATTTCACATCTTGGGTATGTGAAGCGTACAAACCTGAATGAATACCGGGTACAGAGCCGTGGTGGGAGAGGGTTCAAGGGAAGCGATATCCGTTCCGATGATTTCGTGGAACACCTGTTTATCGCTTCGAACCATAATTATATGTTGTTTTTTACTGAAAAAGGACGGTGTTTCTGGCTCAGGGTGTTTGAAATCCCGGAAGGAAGCCGCACTTCCAAGGGCCGGGCCATTCAGAACCTGATCAGCCTGGAACAGGATGATAAAGTGAAAGCATATATTAATGTAAAGAATCTGAAAGATGATGAATACATTAACAGTAATTTCATCATCCTGGTTACCAGACAGGGGACCATTAAAAAAACCTCCCTCGAGGCTTATTCAAGACCAAGGCAAATTGGTATCAATGCCATTAACATCAAGGAAGGTGATTCATTACTGGAAGCACGTCTTACCAATGGAACCAATGAAGTGATCATTGCCCTGAAATCCGGAAAAGCCATCCGGTTTAATGAAGCCACCGTCAGACCCATGGGAAGGACTGCATCCGGTGTACGTGGTATTACCCCTGCATCCGGAAGCGATGAAGTGATTGGAATGATTTGTCTTGAAAATGAAGAGTACGATATTCTGGTTGCATCGGAAAACGGATTCGGAAAGCGCTCAAGCCTCAACGATTACCGGGTTACCAACCGGGGTGGGAAAGGGGTGAAAACCATCAATATCACCTCCAAAACAGGCGATCTGATCGCTATAAAGAAGGTGAAAGACACCGATGACCTGATGATCATTACAAAACTTGGGATCACCATCCGCCTGCCGATTCACCAGCTCAGGGTAATGGGCCGCGCTACTCAGGGGGTTAAACTTATTAACCTGAAAAATGGTGATGCAATAGCTGCAATCTCTGAAATTGCTGACAAGGAAAGCGCCGAAGTTCCGGAAGCTGAAATTCAGGATACAGAGATCCAGGATATTGATATCCAGGATGTTGATATCCAGGATGTTGATATCCAGGATGCCGATGAAATTGAGGATCAGGAGCCCGAAACCGATAATGGAACAATTGTTGAATAGATTGATGTTTTTTAAACCAATTTTATATTTTTGCCAAACCAATTTTAAATTTTTTTAACAATGAAAAAACTATTGTTTTTCGTCTTAATTTCGTTCATAATCAGTGGTGTATTTGCTCAGAAAGCCGCAGTGGTAAGCGCCTATAATTACCTGAACAAAGGAAAACTCGACAAAGCAAAATCTTATATTGATGAGGCCGCCAACCATGAAAGCACAATGGCCGAGGCAAAGACCTGGTTTTACAGAGGCAATATATACCTTACAATTGCTGCTTCTTCCGATTCAGCCATTTCAGCACTCGATCCAGATGCTTTGGGAGTAGCTTATGAGTCGTATCTGAAAACTAAAGAATTTGACAAGAAAAAAGAATATGAAGCCGATCTGGTGGATAGATTTCAGGCACTTTCAGAAAATTATTACAACAAAGGGGTAAAAAGCTATAATTTTAAAGATTACTCAGGGGCTGTCTCGAATTTCTCCAAATCATTCAATATTTCCAAAAATAACGGACGAATTGATACCCTTGCTATTCAGAATGTGGCTTTTTGTGCTGAAATGGCCGATAATAAGACGTTAGCCAGGGACACTTACCTCGACATGATTTCCCTTAACATCATCAATCCCAATGTTTATTCATCACTGGCCAATGTTTACAAGGACCTGAAAGACTTCGACAATGCCAAAAAAATCGTGAAAGAGGGCAGAACCCGGTTCCCCAATGATCTGAACATTATTATCAGCGAAGCCAATATCTATCTGGCCACGGAGGATAAAGACAAAGCCATGGAAACCTTAAACCTTGCTTTAAATCTTGATAAATCAAATCCTTCCATTTATTTTGCCATTGGGGCATTGCATGATCAGATGGGTAATTTTGAACAGGCAGAAAAAATGTATAACGATGCCATAGCTCTAAAACCTGATTATTTTGAAGCCATCTATAACCTGGGCGCTCTTTATGTAAATAAAGCTGCACAAATTCTCGAAGTAGCCAATAAACTTCCTCTGGAAGAAACGGCCAAGTATGAGGGTATGAAAAAAGAAGCCGACCAGTTTCTGGATAAATCGCTGCCATATCTTGAATCTGCTTCACAACTTGATCCGAATGACAGAAATACCTTGCTTTCGCTGAAAGAAATATATACAAGATTAAATATGATGGATAAGTTGAAAGCGGTTAATGAAAAATTACAGTAGCCAGATATTTGGTTACACCTTTGTGAATAATAGTAGGGGCTGTCTTTTTCAGGCAGCCTTTTTTGTTTTTGGTGATTTCAGGCCCTTAATTATAATGAATTATTACAAGTTAACATAATATAAATTATCGGACAAAAGAAGTCAGAAACAGGATATTAGGACACCCGCTTTGTAAAGAGCAAGAAATTTATGGGTTTTTATTTAAGGAACCTTGGTTTAGACAAACTAAATTCTCCGGTTAAAAACAAATTTAAAAATCGATTGTTAGACTTCTATAATTTAAACTGAAAATTTTATCTGCCAAAATTTAAAAATGATGCTTAACGATATAATACCGATTTTTCCTCTTACCATCATTGTGATGCCTGGAGAAATTGTACCCCTGCATATCTATGAGCCTCGTTACAAGCAGCTTATTAATGATATCATTGCCAGCAAAGAATCATTTGTGATTCCATACGTTAAAAACAAAACACTGACAAATAAAGGATCAATGGTCAGGTTATATAAGGTATTGGCTGTTAGTTCCGGCGGAGAAATGGATATTCTGGTTCAGGGACAGGAAATTGTAGGATTAACGCGTGTGATTGAGGAACTGGATAATAAGCTGTATTCCGGGGGAAAGATTGAAACCATTGCCAACCTCAATAAGGACGCCTCCCTTAAGTTGCAGGCGCTTTACTTCCAGTATAAAGATGAAATCAGGAGAATCAATAAAAATGCTTCCCCTGATCTCACCAATCCAAAAAGAATTCTTGATATAGCCGGACAATTACCACTAACGGGCGAAGAAAAAGATTTTCTGACTTCTCAACAGGACGAGCAATCATCGGAGACCTTTCTCATTGAAAAAATCAACACATATCATATTATTAATGAACGGGTTGAAGAAATTGGCTATAAATTTTATCTCAATTAAACCGAATTATTTCAGAGGATAATAGATTTCAGTCAGCCATTTCACAGTATCGGGTTCTGTCATTGGATCGGTAATGTATACTTCCCATGGCGCTCCATTCATAATTAATTGATTATCATTAATATATGCATCTATAACGGCATGTGTTTCGCCCGACAGATCATAACTGCCCTGATGAATAGCTTTTAAAACTTTACCGGAAGGCGTATAAGCTGCCCGAACCCTCCCTGAAGATTTAAGTGGTTTATTTACCGGAATACCTAATATCATTGGGATATATCCTTCCGGATTCCACGATAAATAGATGGCAAACGGAGCGCCGGCAAACGTGGCTTGCTGTTTGGCTATCGACTGTGAAATCACACCATAACATTGTCCCATTTTTGTTGAAAATTCGGTAATCAGGCATGAATCATAAATCTGAAGACATGGAATAGAATCAAGCGTAGTTTGTTCAATCCCGGTGGTTTTCCATTTCGGTAGTTTTTCAACTAACTGACTCAATTGCATCAAGCCCTTTTCAAAAAACGGATCCATCATTTTTCCGGCAAACAAACCGAAATACCGGCCAAATGGATAGCCAAGATCCTTCAATATTAACGACCAGGTTACCATGGTGCCGGAATCGGATTCAATAAATTCCCAGGAGCTTTCAGCCTTAGAGCCACCACCCATATCAAGTTCATTTCTGATAAATTTAAAGGGCTGGCTTTCAATAATCGTCTGGCTTCCATTACCACTCTGCTCACTGATCCATGACGATTTGGCGCCAACTCCGGAATCGGGTCCTTCATAGGTATTTACCATGGTGGTATCATCAGCCCAGGGCGACCAATTTTCCCAATTTTTAAAATTGTTGACCTGGTCAAAAACAGTTTTAGCCGGGGCGTTCATGTTATAACTTGAGCTCACAGTTTTATTGGCAGGTAAAAACAGGGCAACCAGTAACACCAGGATAATGATCCCAGCCAGTACATAAAGGGTAAGTTTAAATGCTTTCATATCAAAATTATTGGTTAGGGATTTCAAAATTACATTAAAATCCCTAACCAACAGCAAGTTAGAATTTGTAAGAAGCAGAAATAATGAAATTTCTGCCTGGACTTACCACACCGGAGGAAAATGGACGATACCGGATATCGGTAAGGTTTTCAATTCCACCATCGATATAAAATTTAGAAGAAAACTGATAACCGAGTTTTACATTCAAGGTTACCCAGCCCGGGGAATATGGATTTCCCTCTTTATCCTTTGCATAGATGGGTGTTTTAGCCTGCTCTGATTCGCCAAGGTCTTTGAATTTAATTTCCCCGTTATAGAGCGAATACAAATCAGTTCTGAATTTTCCGGTTCTTAAAAGTAAGTGGCTGCTTCCAAACCAGAATTTGTTGTACCTGATTGGAGAATACTCACTACCCCCTTCATCCTGTTTTTCGCTTTTAACATAATTATAATAGGTTTTAAAAGTCAAAAAATCAGTTACATTGAAAGATAATGCTGCCTGGACGCCATAATAGTAGGCCCTGTTGGCATTCACCATGGCCTGAACTTTACTCCATTCCCCGTCATACAATATACTGTCCTGGCCATTCAGGGTAAAATTTCCTCTAACCATAGCATCTGTAATCCAGGTGTAAAATCCGGTAATTTCAAACTGAGCATTGCCATTGAAGGTTTTTATCAGTCCCAGATCCACATTATAGGCATATTCCGGCGAAAGATCCGGATTTGGTACCACCACATTTCCCGGTTCCGAATCAAATACTTTCCCGGCATCATCAACATTGGGGGCTCTGAAGCCGCTGGAACCATTGATATTCACCTGCCAGTCATTGCCTGGTTGCCAGGCCAGTCCAAGACTGCCATTGAAGGCATGATTGCTGATTTCTGTGCTTTTAAAAGGGAACTTATAAAATGTAGAGTCGAAATCTGCCGACAAGAATGTATAATTATATCGAAGTCCGCCATTAACGGTAGTTTGCTCATTAAACTTATACTTTACGCTGCCATAGGCTGATACGAAAGCGTATTCAGCGCCATCAGGGTAACGTGTGGATGCAGGGCTGGCAGTGCCGTTGGCAATGTCGACCTCCTCCCCTTTTGACCCCACTTTATTGTAACCCGACTCAATTCCATAGAATATAGTAGTTTTTTCTTCCAATTTCTTGTCAAAATCAAGATTCAGCGTCATAATATTCACATTTTCTGTTCTGTCGGTTCGAATGTCATTGTTGAATTTACGGTCATGACGGCTCTCTTCATAATTCTGGGATGCCAGCACCATCTTCATGTTGTCGTAAAATTTTGTTTTTCCGGAATGATTAAGTGTTATTGAGTTCATGAACCATTTTTGGGGTCCATAATACCATTCAGCGTATCTCAGCTTACCCGCCCTGTATTCGATCAGACGGTCATAACGAGGAATATCGGTGGTTGCCGAGTAGATCATCGAATATGTAATATCCATATTCTGGCTGGGTTTGAACATAATTTTCTGGATCAGATTCAACTGGTTATAGCCTGTTTGAACCTGTACATTCTTGTCTGGATTTTGAATAACCGAATCGGTGCCATTAATTATCTCCACATATTCCGGGCGTGTATATTCCTCAAAACCAACGGTTCCCATTTTCAGATCCTCAAAACCAGAATAGGTTACATCCGTTAGGAATGCCCATTTTTTTAACCCGATATTGAATCCAAAATGACCGGTTTTTTCCTGGTTTGCAGTAGAATACCTTAGCAGTGCATTTCCGGAAACCTTTGGTTTTCCTGTAGTTGACATAGTGGGTGTAACCGTGTGAAAATCCATGACACCTCCCAGGGCATCACTGCCATAAATTACCGTTCCGGGCCCAAAAATCACTTCGGCGCTTTTTAAACTGAGCGGATCAACTGAGATGACATTCTGCAGATTTCCGCTACGGAAAATGGCATTGTTCATTCTGACTCCGTCGACAACAATAAGTATTCTGTTGGCGCCTAACCCTCTGATCATAGGGCTCCCCCCTCCCATCTGGCTTTTCTGAACGAATACAAACCCAGTTGTGGTCATCAGATCGGCTGAAGTTTGAGGATTGTTAAACTGAATATCTTTTGGTGTAATAGTAGAGATTTTGTTGGCAATTTCGGTACGTTCCTGCTCCCACCGGCTGGCAGAAATGATCACTTCCCCTAAAGGAAAAACATTTTCGGTTAAAACTATTCTGAAATTGGCCGATTTGATTTCATCAAAGGCTAAAACCCGCGATGTATAGGAAGGATGTTGGAAGGTTATTACCCTGGCACCGTTCATGTCTGAAATATCAGCTTCGCCCTTTAAATCGGTCAGAGCACTGGCCTGGGTACTGTAAATGAAAACATCCGGTATGGGAATTCCGGTTTTATTATCAATTACTTTAATTGATTGAGCAATAATAGTATGCGATAAAAACAAAATTAAAATGAGATAAATATATCTGAAGTTCATAATTGAGTAAAATCAGTGGATTATTAATAATTTGATATTTGTTGCATCACAGCCGTTCAGGGGCTGTATTGCAATTAAATGCACTGTTATTCAGAAAAATAAAAGATTAAATGAATAACAGCTATAAAAGATTTGGGTGTTTGGCCTGGTAAAGTATGGAAAACATGTGAGGCGGATGAAAACAATCCCTTGGAAATCCATCGGAGGAGAAGACAATGGCTGGCAGTAATCTGGTAATAAAGTCTGAAAAAACAGAATTTATGGTTCCGGTAGCATACCCAATAAGATTGATGTCGCGAAGCACCTTTAATAACTGTTTTCCAATGGGTTGCGATGCAGGGTCATTGTTTTTTTCATCAGAAGTATCACTTAACATGGCCATCAGGCTTTTTTCGCGGGTATCTTTAAAGCAAACAATCCTGAGAGAATCATTCAAGGATTCTATGCGGATTACATCATAATAGTCATTTTGAAAAACAAACTCTTTACGGGGTTTAATCCATTCAAGATCGGTGATATCTTTAACATCAAATAACGTGAGATCAGCCAATAAACCAGGATTTTTAAAATGTAGCTTCCATTGTTTATGCTGATGAAAAATGATCATGGATTGAAGTACATAATACACACCGGCCTGCTGAAAAAGCAAGGTAGCCAACAGAAAAAGGGTGAGTATTTTTTTCAATGTATTTTTCTGCAAAATTAGAGAATTGCTTTATTCGTATAACATTTCTTTTACTCCATCGGGAAACAGTCTGAAAAATTTTCCGTTTTCAATTAACAATCCCTGGGGTACGGAGTTCTCGTTGTCCACCATAAGCACATCAATACCAAACACTTTTCCTTTATAAGTAACCGATATATGTTCGATTTCAGAATGGGCAATAACGAGCGCCCTGCATTTAAAAGAATCCAGGATTTTATCCACAGTCTCCTGCGAAACCGGCTCATCCGTGTAACCGTACTGGCCCATATAGCCTCTGTACCACAACGGACCATCGGGACCCATGATCAGTTTTTCATGTTCCGTATAATCTGAAAATTTACTTTTCCAGATAGAATTTCTAACGATGCTGTTAATACTGTCGATATCGAGACCCGTATTAAATACTTTTTCGGAAATCCCGGCATGCAGAAACATGATATTGTTAACTTTAATAACGCTGTTCCGGGACCTCAACCATTTTCCGAAAACACTTTCAGGATCAAACAACTCCTTATAGTTCAGGTTGAAGTAATGACACATAAATGAGTACTTATCAGATAGATATCCCGTATTACCGGTTAAGGCCATGATTTCATGATTGCCCAGTAAAAAATGAACTTTTCCACCCTGTAACTGAGCTTGTATCTGCAATTTGATAATGAGCCACAAGCATTCGGTAACCTGATCGCCACGATCAAAAATATCACCGGTTATAATCAGATTTCCTGAACTCCAGCTCCAGTTGAGATGGTCATCAATCACCTTGTTTGATTTAAGAAAGTAAACCAGGTTTTTATAGTCTCCGTGAAAATCGCCCAGAGCCAGTATGGGATTTTCCGTAAAATAGTGGGTATCCCAATCCGGGTGGCAAACCTCTTCGAATGAGGATACAGCTCCTGACGGAAGGTTCAGCGCATTCAGAACTACCTGGTTACAATCGTCAACAGCATATTGCAACCGGTTGGTTTTATGGTGTTCGTCTCTTACTGCCTTTACTACTTCACAGGAGTCATTATTCAGACATCTGATATACGGACCATCAGTAAAACTTCCAACCGCAGGATATTTCTTTACCAGAAAATACAGATTGGTGAAATAGGCTACCGTTTCAGGTGAACCGGAAACATCTCTCAGATTGATTAACTGGTTGATATTCCAGCGATCTCCCGGCCAGGCTCCGGCTCTTATCAGATCGGTACATATTTCGAGGTTACCGGTTTCAGCTGCATCTTTAAGAAACCGGTAACCATTTCCGTTTCTTAATAATGAATCGGCCCCGAAACGTAATAATTCCTTTACCATCAATTCATTTGACAGATTAACAGCCATCAAAAGAGGGTACTTCTTTTTACCTTTATAATTTGGAGCAGCTCCTTTCTTCAGTAAGTACACCGCCATATCAGATCTGGCACCTGTTACAGCGGTTTGCAGCAAAGTATTTTTTGTCTTTGTGAAAATATAATTGGCGTCCAGGCCATTCTGAATAAAAGCATCAAGGGCTGAAATCTCCCCAGTCTTAATTAGTTGTTCAATAAGTGCTTCTTCAACAGGGTTTTGCTGAGCATATAACCTTTTCCCGGACAGAGCATACAGCCCTATTCCAAAACAGAACAGGATCAGCATCAAGCGCTTAAATCCTTCTATATACATCCTGTTATTTTTCATCGCACTGTATAAAAAACTCACTTTTTACCTGTTGTTCATTATGAATGATCCTGTAAAAATCATGAAGATAATGTAACAATTGTCTTTTTTTCCTACCCGACAAATGTTTACATTTCCTTATTTCCTTCCTGAATGCAGACTTTCGCGAACCAAAAAAGGTAATGGCTTCATCCACTTCAGTAGTTGTTGGACAAATCGATCTGAAAATTTTACCACTCTGTTGGTCTTTATATCTGAAAACCAAATCGGCATATGGTGGAAATACAATTTCAGAGTAATCGAAATCATAGGGTACAGGAATGAGTCCGGGGATTGTTTTCAGTTTTATTGCATCGCAATTATGAAGCATTGTCGCTGAATAGTCGATATTGCCGATCATATACTGAAACATAGCCAGTCTCATTAAAGCCTGCCGGTTAAGTTCGCTGAATCCGAAACCGGGATTTTTAACTACTTCCGAGTCAAGTCTTTTAGCCATATCATCATTATCTTCGATAAAAAACCCATAACCGTAAATTATGGAATCCGGCTGATTTTTAAATACATACCGGGCTCTGAACAGCCGGGTCTGAAACCCGATATCAGAACAATGATCCCATAACCGGTATACTAAATATTCTGAAAAGATAACATCCTTAAAACTCTTTCCGTTATTACAATGTGTTACCATTTTGAGGTTTTTAAGTCCTTCAAAATACGTATGACTGATTTTTGATTTTTTGAATTTGATCCGGAGGGGTGGAAATTCGCAATTAGCCGCTTTTCTTCTGAATTTTCCCCTTGGTGATAATTCGCAGGAGATGGTATCCCCTGGTTTCTGATCAACGATGACCCGGGCAGGGATTTTCAGATTGGTATCGGCCCGGTTGGCCAGAAGGTTTTCATAATCGCTGATGATGGTGATTTCCAATATCTTGTCACTACTGAACAACCCTGGAGTTTTTAAACCGTCCGGGTTCTGCGCTTCGGAAAATTTTAGCAGGAAAAGAAGCAATAAAACCACTGCAACTATGCCGTATCCAGATTTAACCCTGTGCATGGCCCCGGCTTAACTTTTCTGATTATTTTTCTTAACATCGGAGGCATTTTCAAGATCATGAATCTCAGCCTCCACCCCTTCAAAGAAATTGGTGGAATTGGGATCGTATTTATAGTAAATGGTGATTTCGGCAATATCCTTTTTAAAGTCGATCTCTCCTATTTCAACTCTGTTGATTTTCAAACCGGTACGACGTTCAAGATCTTCAATAAACTGTTTCTGGTATTGAGGTTTTATCAGATCGATCTTCTCATAGATAATGGTTTTACTGGATTCATAGTTATAAAACCAAAAGTATTCAAGCGCTTTGGCTGAAAAAATGATGGCCAGGTTGGTAAAAGCCAGGTCGGCGTAACTGATTCCATCGCCAGCCAGTGCATTTATCACTGAAATGCATATGATTAGAAACAGGTAGGTCATTTCTTTTATCGGGATTGCACTGGTACGGTACCTGATAATACCGAAGAGTGCGAATAATCCGAGGGCAAAGCCCAGTTGAAGTTTTACCGATTCAAGCAGGTACGAAAGAAAAAATACGGTGATACTGATGATGAAGAAAGTAAAAAGGTAGTCTTTACGCCGGGAACGGGCAAAGTAGGTATACCTGACAATGATCACAGTTACCAGGAAATTTAAGGAAAACCTGAAGATAAACTCGGCAAATGATCCCGGATCGATAAGTTCGATGCCGAAAAGCGTTGTGTTTTGCAGTAAGATGGCAAGAGAAAACATATCCGACAATAAAATTTCCTGCAAATGTAACTGAAAATTTTAATGAGTCTTTTTCTGATCAAATTTGATGGCTGATTCGTAAGTTTTTCTTTCAGATTTTCGATGAAAAGAGGAATAAGTTGTGGTTCCTGCATAATCCTCTTTTTTCCTGTCAGAAATCCTGACAGTCTGTAGAACGCAATCCTTACCCTGATTTTTAGCCGGAATGCAAAAGAACTGATTTGCTGGAATAAATTTTCGGTTTTTATGTGAACCCCTACCCGGATTTTTGTGAATGAAGGAAGTTTCCGGAAAGGTTCCACCTGCCATAAATCGTTGAGCTGTCTCTGGTCATCGTTGTTTTCCCCGGAGGTGGTTGATGAAACTTCATCAGCTTCGAAAAAATCCTGTATGGTATGAAGTATCGGATTGGCAATTGGCACCATACAATCATGTAACCTGGCAATGGAAACGTGTAACTGTTTATCTACCCGGAAGATAGTCCGGCTGCAAAGTTGCTTTGCCAATTTCCAGCCACAGGTAAGGTTTGAGCGGGCTTTTGATGTCAAACTATTCATGCTGCCCCTCCCGCTATTGACATCTGTATTGGTTTTGAGCCGGAGACTATCTGTCATACTTTCCAGGTATTTTCCAGGTGGGTTGTAAGTATTTTTCATAATTAAAATTGAATTTGCTTTGAATTATCATATATATTTGTAGACTGGTTCATTTTTTCAATTCACTTATTATTTTTTATCCCATTTTTCCACAGATATTTTAGCAAAAATAGTTTCGAAATATGAAGGATATTAATAAATTAAGCTGAATTTATCTGAGTGAAGCTGATTGAAAAAAATGTTGAAGAAAAAAAAGTTCAGTTTTATTTCAAAAAATAAGTGAAGCAAAAAATGAATTAAATTTGAATTAAATTTGAGTTAAAGAGATTAACATTCAACAGATGAACGAATTTAGTTTTTCATTTCTTGAAAACCCGTCTTTCAGAGTTCAGGATCTGCTGACGGATAATTTTTTGGGAATTGAGAAAGTAGATTTGATTTATACAGATCCTTCTACCGGAGAATTATCCTTCAGGCGGGCCAGAAAAGCGGATTCAGCTATTCAGTATGATCATTCATTCAAGACTCCTGAAATTAATCTGAATGAGTTAATCAGCCTTGAAAAAATAAATCCAAAGTGGATCAAGGAAGATGATCTGCCCTATAAACTCGTCTCCAATCCCATCTCAGAATTAACCATCATGGATGAGTTTAATGTCAGGATTCTGTTTTTTTATATGTTGAATGCCACTTCTGAAAAGAAAGATCATTTTTTCGTTTACCTCAGAAACCGGGCAAACAGTTTTGGTATCAAAAAGGAGAACAAGAATATTACCGAATCGGAAATGGGTGTTTTTGCCATGGTACTTTTAACATTAGTCGCTGATGTTCAAAAAAATGCACAGTCTGACCTTCAAAAATATTCAAGTGTGGTAAAAAATCTTGAACACAAAAAAAACAAGATTCAGGAACTGAAGAAGGAGGTAGAAACGAAAAACAAGAGATTGCATGAAATTTACCGGAGCGCTATGGAAGCGTCCATCGAAAATATTTATTTGAAGACCGGTAAACAGGTTATCATTATGGATTCAGTTTTTGAACGCCTTGAAGATGAACAGGTTTCGTTAACCCAGGCCATTGATATTGTAACCGATGCCATAAAAAGGGAGTGCTACATTAACTCCAACGATCTGATACATATTTATGATACCGAACTGATCTTTCCGGAGAACTCAGAAACAAATACAGTGGGAAAATCTATGGGTATTACCAAAGTGTTTACTCCGGAGTTTGGCCTTACCCGAGAAAATAAAATCAGGTTGTTTCTGGATGAGCTGCTTCAGGTGGTAAATCAGCAACTCACTATCGGTGAAACTACCAAAAGTGATGTGGTGGGAGATAAATTAAAAAAGCATATGTCAGCCTCTGCCATCCGGGAAAGAATATTGAAATATCAGGTATTGGTCAGGAAAATACTTAAATCTGAACCCGATAAGTACCAGAACATCATCTTATATTTTCGTCCGATCACCAACATCCTGGATGAAGAATTCAAACAGAAATATAAAAAGCGGAAGTAACAGGATTATTAACTGACAATTTGTTTACTTTGCATCCCTTAATCAGGTTACTCAACTTGTCCGTATAATGGCTCATTTATTGGGAAAATTTTTTTTAAATAATTCTAATGTATTACCCGCCAATCAGTTTGATCCGGAAAGAATTCTCAGAAATCCCTCTGTTTATGAAGTTTTAAGGTTTATCGACCGGGTACCCCTGTTTGCAAAAGATCATTATGAACGTTTTTATCAGTCGTGCAGGATAAAAAATATCAGCCATCCGGTTTTGTACAGGGAATTTTGTGATTGCCTGCAGAATCTGCTCGAAATCAACGAGTTTACATTTGGGAATATCAAAATGGTTTTTAATATTTCAGGTTCTGAAATAACGGATTCCTGGTATTACCTTGACGAGTACAACTACCCTGAACCGGAAGAATATAGAAGAGGTGTTGTGGTTAAATCCCTGAATTATCAACGTGTTAATCCTGAAGTCAAGATCATCAACCCCGAATTACGATCTTTGTATGAGCAAAATACCGGAAAACAGGATGTCAATGAACTTGTACTGGTTGACTCCAGGGGGTTCATCACGGAAGGCAGTCGTTCCAATATCTTTTTTATTGATGGTTATGAAATTCTGACACCTCCGTCTGATAAGGTTCTACAGGGTGTTACCCGTAAAAAAGTGTTTGAAATATGTGATCAGAACCAACAGAAAATCAGCGAAAAACCCATAACAATAAAGGAGGCCGGATATTTTTCAGCCATGTTTATTACGGGTACTTCCCGGAAAATTCTTCCGGTAAGCAAGTTTGATCAATATATTTACCGGGTTGATAATCCCCTGTTAAGGGACCTGATCAGGTATTATGACCAGATGCTACTAAATTATATAAGTAATTATAAATCATTTGTTTAATGCGAGTTAATGCCCTGTTTTTACCAATTGTTACTGTTTTTTTTAGTGTTGTATTTCAGCCTGGATTTACACAAACCCAAACGGTTGCCGGTGAAGTTTCCGGTAGTTGGAATAGTGACACCATCATGGTGGTTGATCATATTTTTGTTGCTGATGGTTATCAGTTAAACATTTCACCCGGTGTACATGTAATTTTCGATGGCCATTACCGGTTTGATATACTCGGATCGGTCAGAGCCAACGGAGTGCGGGGAGATTCGGTTGTTTTTACGGTGAGTGATACCACTTCTTTCAGCAACCCGCAGGTTGACCGGGGTGGTTGGCATGGCATCCGGTTTAACAACACTATGCCCGGAAATGATTCGTCGGTTTTCAGTCATTGTAAATTTACCTTTGGAAAGGCCATAGGCGACAGCCTGGGTAATTTTGGCGGAGCTATTTTTATCAGAAATTTTGGTAAAGTAAGGCTTTCTAATTGCTTAATTTCCAACAATTATGCGCAAAACAGAGGCGGTGGAATTTCGGGATCAGGGGCATTGGTCAAGATTGAAAACTGCCGCATTGAAAACAACATGGCCGGATTTGATCAAACAGCCGGTATCGGCGGAGGAATTTACTTTGATAATTCTGCACCCACAATCATTTCTACTGTAATTCATCATAATTATGCCTATGTGGCCGGTGGAGGCATTTCTTTCTGGTTTACAGATCCTGTTTTGGTCAATTGTACCGTCTCTGATAATTATGGGGCTTTTGGAGGCGGAATGAATTTCTTTTATTGCGGAAATACCCATCCGGTGACGGGTAACCTGATTTTTGGAAATCACTCATACTTTTTTGGCGGAGGAATGACATGCAATGGTACCCATCATGTAATGGTCAATAACACCATGGTCAACAATTTCGGAGGAGGAGGCGGAGCCATTTTTCTAAACACGTCCTCATTTCCAACCTATATCAATAATGTTTTCTGGGGTAATTTTTCACCAGCCGGTGGCGACCAGATATATATCTGGGATGTATTCTCTGCACCCAATTTTTATTTCAATGATATGGAAGGAGGAAAGGAGGATTTCGGAGGTACCGGAGGGGTTGGTAGCTTTATTGGAACTTATGAGGACAATATTGAACTCGATCCGGATTTCACCGGATCTGGTGAGCATATTTACAGTTTATCAGAGAATTCACCCTGTATCAATTCGGGAAAAGACGATACAACCGGTTTTCATCTTCCGCACCTTGATATTGCAGGAAATCTCAGGATTGATGGCGGAAGGGTTGATATCGGAGCCTATGAATTTCAAGGTTCAGCTTATATAAACACCCATGAATATGTAAGAAATTCTCTAAAAATATATCCTAACCCGTTTTCCGATAAAGCCAATATTGAATTTGCTTTTAACAAACAAACTGCCACCGAAGTTTTTATTTCTGATTTAAGCGGCAGGCTTGTAAAATCCTGGAAATTATCTGATAATGAATTACCTGATGTATCTGTTACATGGGACGGAAGATCCCTGAATGGAACATTGGTTAAAAGCGGATTGTACCTGGTTACCTTTAAAACGGTTGATTCACAGTTTTCGCAACCCCTGATATTTTATCAGCCATGATGAGACCGGGAAATTCTGAACTCAGGGGGTTCGTGGTGTTGCTGACGCTGTTGTCTGTATTGGGCATTGGATATCCGCAGACAGGCTATGACCTGGATCCTGATCTGATAATTAATGCCCGGGCCGGAGATCCGCTTTATTCGACCTATGCTGCCCCTATGAGCCGTTCCAGGCTATACGGGGATAAAGCCTATAAAATGGACTACTATCAGGAAGCGAATCCGTTAAACTATAGTAGTGATCAGGCAGGGAGGTTTTACCTGATTTGGAAATTCGGACAGGTGGTGGTTGATAAAATTTCTGATTTTTATACCAAACCTGTGGTTACGGCCTCATTTCCTGATATGGCGCTACTCTCCTTTCAACCCTGGCCGGGAATTATAGTGGAAGAAATTTTTACAGTTTACAGTTCAAAGGTTGCTTTTACCGACATCCGGATTAAAAATATGACTGAAATTGAGATTCCGGTGGAATGTTATCCGGTTCAGGAACAGGAAAAGGATTCGGTGAAACTGTCTGGATTTTCAGAGCGGTGCAATGGATATGTTTCACAACGGTATGAATCTAAAAAAAGGCTGATCAGCAATTTGTATGCGAAAGAGCCTTATCCTACCGATGTAACCGACATTTTTGCGGCCAGTTTTCCGGTTTATTCTTACGGTGCCTATCCTTCAAGCCTGTCTGCACTTTACAACACCATTAAAACCGATTTCTATGCAAAAAACAGATCTGATTCATTGAATATGATGAATTCCGGCTATGCCGGTCTGTTGGCTTTACATGGAAAATTTACCTTAAAGCCGGGAGAAGAATTTCAATTCAGGATTTTGAGAGGAATTCAGGATATGAATGAGGATACTGAAAATTTAATGGAAGAAATCAATGCAGCCAAAAAAGCAGCGATGGCAGATCTCATCAATATAAACCAGGATTTGTTCAGGAGGATTCCACGGATTGATTTCCGGGGAAAATCTGACAAAATCATGTATCTGAGCGCATTTAACCTACTCCGGGGTTGTATGCTTCCACCTGCAGGCAAAACCTCCTACAATTTTTACGTTTTCTCCAGAAATCCATTATGGGGTTGGGGGCATGGGCATCAGGTTTTGCATGAATCCTTGAGTATGATGGCCTATGCTTACCTGGATCCTGTATCTGCACAAAATTCTCAAAGGGTTTATATGGAGCAACAAGGCGAAGACGGATTGATAGCCTACCGGCACGGTCCTCGGGGTGCACAAACCTATCCACACAAAGGCCAGCCGACTACTTCGGCGCCGTTTTATTCCTGGATCAATTATGAAATTTTCAAAATCTCAGGGGATACGATTTTCCTCCGGGATGCATATCAATCCGGTGTAAAATATGTGAACTGGCTTTTTAAAAACCGGGATACGGATCAGGACAGCACTTTTGAATGGGGACCATACGGCATAATAGAAAATGTAAGAGACTGGTATAATGCAGTATTTCAGGTATCTGCTGAGCGTTATCTGGATGTGGACAAAGAAGATATTTCTGATGAACTGGAATGTGTTGACCTGACTCTTATGGTTATCAAGGAAATGAGATCACTGGCCGGAATGGCAGAAATACTGGGACATTCCACTGAAGCTGAGCAGTGGAGAAATCATGCAGATAAGGTATCTGAGCTTGTGAATGACAGAATGTGGGATGAGTTGTCAGGATTTTATTATTCCGTGAATAAAAAGGATCATTCCTGGTATTTTATGACGCGTGATCTGAGAAGGGAAGAGATTATCGGGTTTCTGGCCTTATGGGCTGAAGCTGTTCCGCCTGAGCGGGCCGGGCGGCTTATAGATAAACTGACGGATCCCGGTAAGTTCTGGAGAAAATATGGAGTGCCTACTTTGGCTGCTGATGATCCATGGTATACGCCCTATGTAGATTACTGCTGCAAATGGAATGGTCCGGTTTGGCTGCTTTGGGAATACATGGTATTTGATGGCCTGAAAACCTATGGATATCATGATCTTGCGGTTCAGCTCGCAGATAAAATACTGGAACCGGTGAGTTTGCAGCTTGCCAGGAATCACAATTTCTGGGAATCATACAGCCCCGATAACGAAGTATTGAATTGCCCGTCAAATTATATCTGGGATGGAATTGTGGCCAGGTTGCTGATTGAAAAATATTCCCTGATAAGAAGCCATTAGATAAGAGATCGTCACAATTATTTCAAAAAAAACTTTGGAAAATCCGGAGAATTTCATATTTTTGAATCAAAAATGTGAAATATGGAAAATTTACTTCTCCGCTATTTTAGCGACAGGATAAAAGACAATGATCCGGTGCTGGATGAGCCGGGTCCGGTAATCACCATCTCACGTGAATATGGCTGTCCGGCCAAACTTATTGCCCAGAAGTTGCTCGACGAAATAAACCGGATAGAATCCCTGAAGGGTCATAAAAGGAAATGGAAGATAGTGAGTAAGGAAATACTCGAAGAATCTGCCAAAGCTCTGGAAATGAATAAAAGCGATATAGAATATTTTTTTAATTATGAGACTCCTTCCACGATAGATGAAATATTGTCTTCTTTTTCAACCAGGTTTTACAAAAGCGACCGGCATGTAAGGAAAACCATCAAGGAAGTGATCAGAAGTATTGCTGCAGAAGGGAAGGTAATTATTGTTGGCAGAAGCGGTTTTTGTATTACAAGAGACATTCCCAGGTCATTTCATATCAGGTTGGTGGCGCCTCTTAAATGGAGAATGGAAAAAGTAAGCGGAAAATATAACCTCAGTGCTGAAAGGGCTCAAAAGGAAATTCTCGAAATGGATCACAAACGAAAATATTTCATTAATTCCATTGCAGGCCGGAAAATTGAGGATTCAGAGTACGATCTTACCATAAATACAAGTACCCTGGAGGTCGATGAAATTGTTGGTATTCTCTTAAAAGTTGTTGAACTCAAGCATTTTACGTAATAGCAGGCCAGTTATATCTGAGTTTTGATTCAATTGCCCCTGAAATCTTTAGGGGCAATTGTTGTTATTTTATAATGTTGTTCTATATTTGCACCCCTCAAAATATTGAAATAAGTATATTTAAAATTTACAAAAATGCAGAACAAAGGAGTAGTTAAATTTTTTGCCATCCTTTTTGCTTTAGTATGCGCATTCCAGCTGTCATTTACAGTTGTATCCACTATCGTGCAGAAGAAAGCCGGAAATTATGCCTTTAGCGAGGAAACTTCGATAATGGCCAAAGAGATGTCAGGTGGCAATCCTGCAAGGGAACAATACCTTTACGATTCAATTTCAAAATCGCGCGAAGCGTACTATCTGAATTCCGTTTCGGACAGTGTTGTTTACAACATATTGATCAGAAAATATACCTTCAAGGAAGTCAAGGAACGCGAAATCAACCTTGGTCTTGACCTCAAGGGTGGTATGAATGTTACCATGGAGATATCTGTGGTTGACATTGTAAAGGCACTGGCAGGCCCCAACAAGCAAAATCCCATCTTTTTGAAGGCGATTGATATGGCCCTTCAAAAACAAAAAGACAGTCAGAAAGATTTTGTGACCCTTTTCGGTGAATCATTCGCAGAAATTGATCCTAATGCCAAACTGGCTTCGATTTTCTCATTGCCGGAGCTCAGCGACAGAATTACATTCAATTCAAGCAATGATGACGTGCTGGATGTAATAAAAACCGAAACCAATGCGGCCATCGACCGTACATTTAATATTCTCAGAACCCGTATCGACCGTTTCGGGGTAGCTCAGCCAAACGTTCAAAAGCTGGAAACTGCAGGCAGAATCCTGATCGAATTGCCTGGTATTAAAGAGCCGGACCGGGTCAGAAAACTGCTCCAGGGAACTGCACAGCTTGAATTCTGGGAAACCTACCGCTTCTCGGAACTATTTGGATTTTTCAATGAAGCCAATTCCCGTTTGAAAAACATGGGTGAGAAACCCACCGATACCATAACTCCTGATACCCTGTCTGCTGACAATATCAAAACAGCTGAGGCTGATGAACCCAAAACAGAAGTTGCTGCCAATGATACGTTAACAAAAGATACTACCAAATCCGACACGGCTGCTGCAGCAAAAAAACAGGATCAGTCCTTTGAAGAATATGCCAAAGAAAATCCTTTGTTTGCCTACCTTCGTCCGAATGTAAGACAGGATGAAAACGGGCAGTTTTTCCCCGGACAGGATGCCACCATTGGATTTGCCGAAATAAAGGATACCGCCAGGGTAAACAATATGTTGTTGCGTATTGCGGAAATCCTTCCCCGGGATCTTAAACTTGCCTGGACCATCAAACCTCAGCCCGAAGCACCCTCCGTACTTCAGCTCCAGGCTCTGAGGGTTACTTCCCGTGACGGAAGTCCTGCCCTTGGTGGCGATGTGATTATTGACGCCCGTCAGGATTATGACCAAAACAACCGGGTTGAAGTGACCATGAGCATGAACCAGGACGGAGCCCGTAAATGGAAAAGACTTACCGGTGAAAACATTGGCCGCCAGATTGCCATTGTTCTCGACGGTTATGTTTATTCCATCCCCAATGTAAACGACGAAATTCCCAACGGCCGTTCCTCCATAACCGGTGGTTTCTCTGTAGAAGAAGCCCAGGACCTTGGCAATATTCTGAAGGCCGGTAAACTTCCTGCTCCCGCCAGGATTGTGGAAGAAGCCGTGGTAGGACCATCACTTGGTAAAGTGGCTATCAATAATGGTTTTCTTTCCTTCATTGTAGCCTTCCTGCTTGTGCTCATTTATATGAATATTTTCTATGCTCGGGCAGGATTTATCGCCAATGTGGCCTTATTAGTCAACGTTTTCTTCCTGATTGGGGTTCTTGCCTCACTCGGAGCAGTACTGACACTTCCCGGTATCGCCGGTATTGTGTTGACCCTTGGTATGGCTGTTGATGCCAACGTAATTATTTATGAACGTATCAAGGAGGAGGTGAGAGCCGGCAAAGGGGTAAGACTGGCCATTTCTGATGGTTATAAAAATGCGTATTCTGCCATTATTGACGGTAACGTAACTACGTTTTTAACCGGTCTGGTGCTTTATATTTTTGGTTCAGGTCCTGTTCAGGGTTTTGCTACTACGCTGATGATCGGTATTGCTACTACCCTGTTTACCTCCATTTTAATATCCAGGTTGGTTTTCGAAGCGCTGCTTTCCAAAAACATGTCTATTCCATTAGGATATAAATGGTCTATCAACGCTTTAACCAAGGTTAATTTCGACTTTGTGGGCATTAGGCGTAAGGCATATATTATTTCAGCTATTATCATGCTCCCTGGTATCATTTCATTATTTGTACAGGGATTGAATCTTGGTATTGATTTCTCGGGTGGCCGTACCTATGTTGTCAGATTCGACCAGCCGGTAAACACCAATGATGTCAGAGCAGCATTAACTGCAGAATTTGGTATTGCCTCGGAGGTAAAAACCTTTGGCCCCACATCCCAGGTTAAAATTGCCACCAAATATATGATTGATAATGACGATCCTCAGGTGGATTCTCTGATTCAGGGTAAACTGTTCAACAGTACCAAAAAATTCTTTAAAGATCCGAATGTAACCTATAGCGATTTTTCAACCTCAAGTGATGAATCCAAAATGATCGGGATTTTAAGCTCTCAGAAAGTGGGTCCCACTGTGGCTGATGACATCCGGAATGCCGCTTTTCTGGCTGTAGTATTTGCCCTTATTATAATCTTTATTTATATCGCCATCCGGTTTAAAAAATGGCAGTATGGCCTTGCCGGGGTCATTTCGCTGGCACATGATACCCTGATTACCATAGGATTGTATTCATTATTGTATAAGATAATGCCGTTTACCCTGGAAGTTGACCAGGCATTTATTGCGGCTATTCTGACTATTATTGGTTACTCCATCAATGATACGGTTATCATTTTCGACAGGGTGAGAGAGTATAATACACTATATCCCAAAAAAGAATTGAAGGTCAATATGAATAATGGTCTGAATCACACACTTTCCCGTACTATGAATACAGTAGGGACTACCCTTGTGGTAGTAATCGCCATCTTTATTTTTGGTGGTGAAGTAATCCGGGGATTCACCTTCACGCTGATCATTGGTATCTTATTCGGTACCTATTCATCACTGTTTGTTGCTTCGCCTATCGCTTATGATCTGCTTGAAAATACCAGAAAAAGGGAAGAAGCCAAAGCCATGGCCAAAGCCAAAGCGATTCCCGTAAAATAGTATCCTGAGAAAATAAACTGAAAAGTCCCGGTTGCTTAACCGGGACTTTTTTATTTTTGCAGCATGATACACGGTTTTCACCTTTTATTTTTCGACGTCAGCGGAGGGGAGTTCTTCCTTATCGTTCTGGTGATCTTTCTGCTTTTCGGACCAAAAAAAATCCCTGAATTTGCCCGTTTTATCGGTAAAGGGATGAAAGAAGTACGAAAAGCAACCGATGAAATCAAGTATGAAATCAACAAACAAACCCGCGAAATCAACACCGCGAAAAATGAAATCATGGGTGAAGTTGAAAAAAGTATTAATGAAACTGAGGTGTACAGTTCGAAGAATAAGGAATACATCATCCATGAAAATCCATACCCGGAGGTAACCCAACCTATTGAACCAACCGGTCAAAATAATAATGAGGATAAGCCGTTAAATCCTGTGCAATCCGATAATGGAACTCAGCTCTAAACTGCCCTATGAATAAAGGAACCATATATTTTCTCGTCATCATAATTTTTTTGGGGTTTTCTGTAGAATTATCTGCGCAAACCAAGAAATCAGCCTCAGCCGATCAGGCATTTGAACGCTTGCAATACCAGGTTGCCCTGGTCAAATATAAAAAAGCGTATTCCAGGTCGAAAGGAAACAAGGCCGAGAGGAACAGGATCTCTTTCCAGATGGGTGAGTGTGCCCGGTTGATGAATGATTACAAAAGAGCGTTACCCTATTACAAGAAACTGATCAACTCAAAGTATGATAACGAACAACCTCTTATTTTGCTTTATTATGCCGATGCCTTAAGGGCTACCGGTAAATATGATGATGCGGTTGAGCAATACCAGGCCTATGCTGAGAAAGCACCGGAGGATATCAGGGCACAGCTCGGTGTTGAATCGTGCCAGCTGGCTAAAGAATGGACGGCTGAGCAAGTCAGGCTTAAAGTTGTCAATGAAAAGAAACTCAATACCAAAGATGATGAGTTTTCACCATCCTACTCGGAACAGGATGGAAAATCGATCTTTTTTACATCTACCCGGGAAAGCACCAAAAGCAAGAAGAAGGATGAATGGACAGGGAAGGGTTTCTCGGACCTTTTTACCGCCAAAAAAGACCGTAACGGAGTATGGAGTGTGCCTGTGCCGATTGAAACGGAAGGTGGAATCAATTCAAAAGCCAATGAAGGACAGGCATCCTTCGACGCAAAATTTACGAGGATGTATTTCACCCGATGTCCCAATGAAGATGGAAAAATAAATGGTTGTCAGATTTTTGTTTCCAAGCGTTCCGCCCGTTCTTTCGGAGAACCGGAAATGATAGAGCTGAGCAAGGATAGTACGGTTGCTATTGGTCATCCTGCATTATCACCTGATGAATCAACCCTTGTTTTTTCATCAAACCGTTCAGGCGGTGCCGGTGGCAGAGACCTTTGGATAGCTGTCAAAGGCAAAGGGGGCGGAAAATTTTCGGCTCCCAAAAACATGGGTGAGCTGATCAATACCCCGGGTGACGAAGTTTTTCCATTTTTAAGAGGCGACAGTGTTCTGTATTTTGCCTCAAACGGCCATCCGGGAATGGGTGGTCTCGATCTTTTTAAATGCACGAAAGATGAAGAAGGCAATTGGCTACCGCCTGTCAATATGAAACCACCTTTCAATTCTAATTTCGATGATTTTGGGATCACTTTTGCCCCCAATGGTGACAATGAGGGGTATTTTTCATCGAACCGGACCGGAGGAAAAGGTGGTGATGACATTTATTCGTTCGTTATTCCCCCTGTTTTATTCACTTTATCAGGCAATCTCAAAGATGATCAAACCCTGCTGGTTGTTCCAGGTGCTTCTGTGAAATTAGTGGGATCTGATGGCAGTTCATTTGTTACCAAATCTGATGAAAAAGGAAATTATACTTTCACCAATGAACAGGTCAAAAGGAATACGACCTATGAAATTTCGGTAATGGCTGAGAGGTATTTTAATGAAAAAGCTCTGGAAACTACCGTTGGCCTGACTTATAATAAGGATTTGGTTAAGAATTTCAGGTTAAGACCCTTACCTGAAAAACCTATTGTATTGCCTGACATTCTCTATGACCTGGCCAAATGGGATCTTAAACCTCAATACCAGGATTCTTTGCAGGGATTGATTGAAACCCTGGATTTTAATCCCACCATTGTGGTTGAACTGGCCTCCCATACCGACTCCCGCGACATCGATGAAAGAAATGATATACTATCCCAGAAACGGGCTGAGTCGGTGGTTAATTACCTGATAGAAAGAGGGATTGATCCGGACCGGTTGATCGCAAAAGGCTATGGAGAAAGAGTCCCGAGAACCTTAATGAAGGCGGTTACCCGCGAGGGATTTACTTTTCCGGAAGGAGCTATACTTACCGAGGAATATATTAATTCACTCCCTGGTGAACCGGTAAAGGAAGCAGCCCATCAGATGAACAGGCGGACGGAATTTTCCATAATAAGAAAGGATTACGTACCTAAGTCCTTAAGTTCACAAGCTTCCACCGGAAAAATTGATATAGTGACCAATCCTGTGGTAGTTGCGGTTCCCTATTCCAAATCACCTTCCGGGAATATTCAGTCGACCTGTATTGTAAATGGCTTTACCCTTAATTTCCAGATTAATAACAATGCTTCAGTAGCCACCATCTCGCTGGGAAGCGCATTGAGGCTGCTCAAGGAAAGAGCCATCAGCCGCGATGATTTTGATGGAGATGCAGAAATTATCCTTGCGGAAGGTACTATTGCAGACAAAGCGGTGATCAACGTAAAAACATTTAAAGTAGGGAAAAAAACCATTTCAGATTTTAAGCTGACAGTAGATTACAACCTCAAGGAACAGATTGAAATGGGTCCGTCCAATCTGCAGCTTCTTGGAAAATATAAAATCGATGAATCTATTCAAAGAATTGTCTTTGAATAATTTATCAAAATGTTTCACGGCTATTTCTCATTTAAAACAGATTATTGTATGAAATCAGGTTTACCACTTGTGCTCTTGTTGATTATCCTTAATTTCCATCTGGTTGCTGAAGCCCAGGAAAAAGGTTCCTGGTACTGCTCCCAGCGCCATCTGCATTCTCCGCATTCTTATTCATCCATGGTTTATGGACCCGGAACTCCGGTACATGCCTTTGACGTTCAGAAATATACCTTGAATTTAGATCTTTCGCAATGCTATACCTCCCCTTATTCAAAGTATTTCGCAGGCTCCAATCTGATTTCTTTCAGAGTGGATTCTGTGTTGAACCAGATCAGCCTTAACGCAGTAAACACTTCTCTGGGAATTGATTCGGTAAAACTGGCGGCAGTATCCTTTACGCATATAAATAATATTCTGACACTGAATCTCGACCGGGAATATCAACCCGGTGAAACCGCTGAGGTGATGATCTATTATCACCACAATAACGTCACTGATCAGGCTTTTTATACCGGTAACGGATTTGTTTTTACCGATTGTGAGCCCATTGGTGCCCGTAAGTGGTTTCCCTGTTACGACTGGCCTGGGGACAAAGCCGCTACTGACATCACGGTTAAGGTGCCCTCAAATGTCAAGCTTGGATCGAACGGACGCCTGCAGGATTCAACCAATACCGGGACTCATATATTTTACCGTTGGGTAAGCGATCATCCGGTAGCTACCTATCTGGTGGTACTCACCTCAAGGGTGAACTATAATCTGGATATTGTTTACTGGACTAAGCCTTCAACCGGCGAGCAGGTTCCCATGCGTTTTTATTATAACCCCGGCGAAAACCCCACCGCCATGAAAAATGTCATTGTTCCTTTGACAGATTTCTTTTCAGAGAAATTCGGAGAGCACCCATTTGATAAGAACGGATTCGCATCACTCAACAACCAGTTTTCCTGGGGAGGCATGGAAAATCAGACCCTTACCAGTATTTGTCCGAATTGCTGGTATGAAGACCTGATTGTTCATGAGTTTGCCCACCAATGGTTTGGCGACATGATTACCTGTGGTACCTGGGCCGATCTCTGGCTTAATGAAGGATTTGCCACGTATCTTGAAGCACTTTGGCATGAAGAAATTTACGGATACAACAGTTATAAAAGTGATCTGGAAAGTAATGCCGGGTATTATCTCAATTCCAACCCCGGATGGGCCCTCTCAGACCCTACCTGGGCATTTAATCCGCCTGATAATGGTACCTTGTTCAATTATGCAGTTACTTATATGAAATCCAGCTGTATACTGCACCTGCTTAGATATATCATGGGTGATGAAATATTTTTTGAAGCTTTGCATACCTATGCTGCCGATACCGCTAATTTCAAGCATAAAACCGTAGTAACACAGGATTTTTCAAATCTGATGAGTGAGGTGTACCAACAGGATTTAAGTTGGTTTTTTAACGACTGGATTTTACAGCCCAACCATCCTGTTTATCAGAATACCTACAGTTTCTCACAATTGCAAACCGGTGACTGGCAGCTTTTCTTCAATGTTCACCAGATACAGCAAAATCCCTCATTTTTCAGGATGCCGGTTGAAATAAGGGTAGTACTTGAAAACAGTACAGACACCATTATCAGGGTTATGAATGAGGTAAACCATCAGTCATATTCTTTCCTTTTCGAAAGCAAACCAGTATTTGTTCAATTCGATCCCTATAACAATATCATCCTGAAAGAAGCCACTACGACCGTTGGTATTAATGATCCCGTGTCAGAAAATGTTACACTTACCCTGCTGAAGAATCCTGTTTTACATCAGTTACAGGTTACCTATCAAACAGGAATGGGTTCAGAGGTTACCTTTGAGATTCTTGATCTTAGTGGTAAAACGTTGAAAACCATACATCAACCGGCACAACCGGCCGGATTATATCATGATTCTTTTGAGGCAGATGGTTTAAGCAGTGGAATTTACATTCTCAGAATGATTTCCCGGTCAGGAGTTCAAAGTATTAAATTTTCCAAACTTTAATTAGTTTATAAAATTATAGTTTTACAAAATCTATCATTACTTGTGTAATTGTGGTGCAGTTATATATTTGCATGATGAAACACATCATTAAATTCTGAAATGGCGGTTCTAAAATCGAAGGATTTCCGAAAATTGAATAAAAAAGCCGGAATGTTTTCCGGCTTAGGCGATCCCGGCAGGATTCGAACCTGCGACCCGCAGCTTAGAAGGCTGCTGCTCTATCCACTGAGCTACGAGACCTGAATTGGGCTGCAAAATTAGTTTTTTCATCCGGATTTGGAAAGAAATTGTTGAAAATGTTTTTTATCCTGATTTATAAATTATTAATGAGTCAATTTTATGAAAATCTCCGTTGAAATCAGCTATTACCCACTGAACAATTACTATAAGGAACACGTGTATGATTTTCTCAAGAGAATGCACGAACATGCTGAGATCGAAATCAGAACCAATGGAATGAGTACCCAGATTTTCGGTGAATTTTTTCAGGTGATGGCCGCCATAAAAAAGGAAATGAGAAAATCCATGGAATTACCCCAATCAGTTTTTGTGCTTAAGATAGCCAATGCAGACCTGAGACCCTGATGTCATTTTACGAACTGTTTCTACACAATCTTCAGGAATCCACATGGACTGAAGGTGTCGCTGTATTTTTCGGACTTTTGAGTGTTTGGTTTGCCAGAAAGGAAAATATTCTGGTTTACCCAACAGGAATCATTAATGTACTGCTTTACGTTTATATCTGTTATCATGCGGGATTATATGCCGATATGGGCATCAATGCCTTCTATTTCGTGGTAAGTGTTTATGGTTGGTATAACTGGGCCCGTGTTGACCAGGATAAACATCATATACCCATTTCAAGACTCTCCACAAAAGGCTGGATTCTTAGTTCAGGTGGGGTTCTTCTGTTTTTTGTTCCCATTGCCTTTCTGCTTCATGAATATACCAACAGCACCGTCCCCGTTTGGGATGCCTTTACAACCGCAATTTTTATAATTTCCATGTGGCTGATGGCCCTGAAAAAAATTGAAAACTGGCTTGGTTGGATTATCGGAGATATGCTGGTCATCCCTTTGTTTTTCAGTAAAGGTCTGGTGCTCTCCAGCTTCCAGTATGTAGTTTTTCTGATTCTGGCTGTTATGGGTTATATTGAATGGCGGAACAAACTAAAACATTATAATGGAAATGATAAAAGTAGCCATCACAGGACCTGAATCAACAGGAAAATCTTGGCTGGCCCAAAACCTTGCCTCTTTCTACAAAACAGAATGGGTGAAGGAATTTGCCCGTGAGCATATTGGTACTACCGGACGAAATTATACTTTGAACGATATAATATATATTGCTGAAAATCAGATATTTAATGAAAAAAGAATAGCTAACGGCAACCATAAGATTATTTTTTCCGATACTGAAATGATGGTTTGTAAAATCTGGAGTGAAGTGAAATTCGGGTACTGTCCTGAAGTTATATTATCGCATCTTCGCCATCAGTATTATGATCTTTATCTGTTGTGCAATATTGACTTACCCTGGGAGGAAGATCCCCAAAGGGAGCATCCTGACTTGAGGAAATATTTGTTCGACAGGTATTACATGGAGATGTTAGCTTTGGGGTGGAATTTCAGGGTGGTTTCAGGCACCGGCCTGCAACGGCTTGAAAATGCGATAAAATTTGTGGAAGAGGCCTATTCTACCCGATAAATACCGCTAATCCCAGTTTTTCCTGATTTAATTTCCATCACCGGCTTGTCATAGGGCGGATATCTGTTCAGGTACTTGATTATTTCGACAGGGCTTCGGGTATCCCTGTAATTGGAAAGGAAAAAATCAGCATACCTATGTTCTCCGGCCACACAAATGGGTTCTCCCACCGGGTAATATGAATCGAGTCTCGAGCCATAAGCCATCACTACGGATCTTTCGAAGCAGATCATTCTTCTGTCTTCGGGCGTCAGCATCCATGCGTTGATAAAGGCAGGCAGGTTTAATGGTCTGATAGTTACTGTATCATGGGTTCTTATCTCTTTAATGTATTTTAACTGGTCGTAATAGGAAACGCCCCAGTAATCGAGTTCATATTTCTTTTCCGGGTTTTGTATGGTAAAATTAAAGAAAGTGTATTGATACGGATGTAACCGGATAATGGTCAGCAGGCCTTCAGTTCCTGATAAAATAAGCAATATCAGCAGGGTATACCGGATAAACAACATTCCTCTAATCTTTAGTCCGAATTTCATCAATCCGGAATGAATTGAATAAATGCACGCCAATACCAGCCCGGGATATATAAAATACAAATGCCTCCAGCCATCATATAATGTAGACCCAAAAGTTATCACCAAAACCGGGGGTATAACTCCCCACAACAAGGCAAAAATGACAGAGTCTGGTTCTGCTTCATTTCGGAATTTTACTCCAACCATTGTGAAAGCAGCTACTAATCCAAAACCTATCAGAAGGTTGGAAAAAAATGGCGTTGAGATAAATAACCATACAAAAATATAGTACCAGGGTAATTGGTCTGCCGGAAGGTATTTTCCCATAAAGAAGGCATTGCCGGCAGTCTGAACCGTGCTGTAATTCAGAAATTTGATAAGGATATCCCAGGTTTTCGACAGAGGATCAGACCAGAGATATGGATTGAACAGGATGGAAAAGCCCATGAAAATGAACGACAGTATAAACCACTGCCATAGAAAACGAGCAAAAGGCTTCTTTTTGCTGAGTGCAACCAGGGCCCGGAGGAGGATAATTAAGGACAACATGGCAGGGATCAGAATTCCTGCAGGCCTGATATTGAAGGTTAATGCTGAAAGTATGCCTGCCCAGAACAGGTATCTTGTGTTACTGGTCAGAAGATATTTCTGAACCGGATAAAAACTGAAAATAAAAAAGGCCAGCAGGATGATATCCTTTGAATTATAGAATGCATCAGCAAAAAGCCGGGGATGAAGTCCAACCATTACGAAACCGGCAAATCCCCAAATCCAGTTCCGGGTTTTATTTTCGATAATAATCCATAAAACCAACAGAGAGATGGAAAATGTTAAAAAAACCAGCAAATGCCTCGTAAGAAAAACTTCTCTCATATCTGTTGGCTGCTGAAGTCTTTCGATACCAAAAAGCAGCATTTCGTATACGGCCCCAAATTCCCGGTCACTATAGGTTTCAAGTTCCGGTACCAGCGTATCAGCCTGAAGTAATCCCATTCCTAATTGATTTGTAACGGCTTTTGAGAATACAATTCCGGTATTTCTTTGCGTATTTTCATCCCATGGAATACCGTAATCATCAAAAATGATGAGCCCGGCTATAAAATAGAGCAGGATTACTCCAAATTTAATGAATCCGGAAAGGGTTTTCAGCGGAGCCGGGAATCTAAGTGGTATCATTAAAAAAACTTTGAAATGCAAAGATGCAATTATGCCCTCAATTCAGGCAAAAATATTTAATTTTGCGTATATACCGGAATGAAATGAAACGGGCCAATCAAGAGAAATATATACTACACCTTCCGAGGTGGTATCCTAATACCAATGACCCTCAAAACGGCTCATTTGTAAGGAATCACATCCAAGCGATATCGGGTCAGGTGAAATCGGTTGTTTTGTACATTACTACCATCGATGACAACGGAGATGATTGCCGTGTGATCAGTTTTGAAAAAGACAATTTTTCGGAGCATATTGTTTTAATTCCCAAAACCCCTAAAACACCACGTTTCCTCACCCGGTTTCGTCGTATCCCGGCTATGATTATGGGTTTAAAAGCGGTGAGAAAGGCATTTGGAAGGCCTGCGCTGGTGCATGTTCATGTACTGTTATATCCCGGACTTGTTGCCTTAATGTTGAAGTTATTTTACAGAATTCCCTATATCATTTCAGAACACTGGTCGGGTTATGTTAATGGTGATTTTTCACGACGAAACTTGTTTTACAGGTTTTTAGCCTGGCTGGTAATCATTAAATCATCCTGTAGTACTGCTGTTTCAGATTTTCTTAAAAACGGTATGCTGGCAGCCGGTTTCCCCAACCGGATCAATATCGTGCCCAATGTAATTCATCCCCCACTTAAACAAATTTCTGAAAAGCTGCCCGTCCACAGAATAAATATGCTGGTTGTTGCCGACCTGGTTGACCGAATCAAAAACATCAGCGGTATTATCAAAGCCCTTAATGAACTGAAAACCGAACTTCCTGAACTGGATTTACACATTATTGGAGACGGACCTGACCGTGAAGTTCTTGAAAAACTGAGCATTGATATGGGATTGATTGGTTCGAGGATATATTTTCACGGGAGAATGACTCCTAAAGAAGTGTATCAATACTATCCTTCCTGTGATTTTGTAGTGGTGAACAGCCGCTTTGAAACTTTTTCGATGATTACGGCAGAAGCGTTGGTTCACAACAAACCGGTCATTGCAACCCGTTGCGGAGGACCTGAAATGTTTATCCACGAAAAAAATGGCTTTCTTATAAGAAGTGATGATCAGCCGGCGTTGACAGAATCCATCAAAACCCTGTGTACCCATCTTGAAAATTACCGGAACCTGGATTTTTCAAAAGAAATCCTCGAAAACCTTACTCCTGAAAAGATTGGAACTTCCTTTTATGGCATTTATACAGAAGTAGTTGATTTGAAGTAATTTATGGCGAATCAATCTCCCCTGCACTTCGGCATCATGCTTAATGGTTTTTCCATGCAATACTGGCAGAGAGCCTGCTTTCTGAATCTGGTGGATAGCGGGTTGGCTCATTGCAGACTGTTGATTATCAATGATCAGGAAGAGGAAAGGAAGTCTTTTCTGCAAAAATTGGTGTTTTTCATTTCGCACAAACCCTTATATCACCTGTACCTGAGATATCATTGTAAAACCCGTTCGCGTACAAATGTGGATTGTTCTGATATCCTCTCAGGAATCAGGCAAATTAAATGTAAAACTATCAGAAAAGGACAATTTTCAGAATATTTTGATCAGAAAGATCTGGAAAAGATACAGACCTTCAGGCTTGATTTCATCCTTCGATTCGGTTTCAATATTATCAGGGGCGACATCCTGAATATCCCAAAATATGGTGTTTGGTCGTTCCATCACGGAGATGAGAAAACCTACCGGGGAGGCCCTACCGGATTTTGGGAAATGTACAACAACGAAAAAATCAACGGCGCCATACTGCAGCGGCTTACCGATATCATTGATGCCGGAATTGTGCTGAAAAAAGGGTATTTCGAGGTGACCGCCCACTCCTACCCTGCTCATGTCGATCATCTGCTAATGAATTCAATCCATTGGCCTGTAAGTGTTTGTAAGGATATATTATCCGAAAATGCGGGATATTTTTCTGATAAACCTTCCACATCCCGGGTAAAAATAAACCGGATTCCCGGCAATGGGAAAGTGGTTTTATTTCTCCTTCAACAAGCCTGGAATAAAATCCGTTTTCATTTCAATGACCTCTTTTTTGAAGAACAATGGAATATTGGAGTTATAGAACAATCCATAGACGATATTATTGAAAGCCGGTCTATTAAGCCTTTTATTCATTGGATGCACTTACCAAAACGTTATCTTTTCAATGCAGATCCGTTTATTCTCCAGGATCATAACAGGTCTTTAATTGTTTATGAATCATTCGATTATAAAACGAATAAAGGGATTATATGCAAAACCTGTTATCTTCCCGGTAAAGAGTTTTCAGGTACAGAAGTGATGATGACAGCACCGTATCACCTTTCGTATCCATCTGTTTTTCAGAAAGATGGAATTAATTATTTCATTCCTGAAAAATGTGAAACCGGAAAGGTATCCTTGTACAGGCTGGAGTCGTCTTCTGTAAAACCGGTTTTTATCAGGGATTTGCTAACCGGGATCAAAGCTGTAGATACTACTTTGGTTGAATTTGAAGGGATGATTTGGATGTTTTTAACCATTCAGAATGATCACAGTAATCTGAACCTGTACGCATATTATGCTGAAAACATGACCGATGAATTTAAACCACACCGGAACAATCCGGTAAAAACGGATATCGGCTCAGCAAGGCCGGCGGGAAATATTTTTAAGGTAAATAACCAGTTTTACAGGCCATCTCAGGACAGTTCGGTAAGATATGGTGGTTCACTGAAGCTAAACAGGATAACTGCATTAACTCCTGATATGTTTGCTGAAGAAGAAGTTGCACATTTTCAAGCTGTTAGAAATTCACCTTATCGTAAAGGTTTACACACTATTAACAATTCCGGGAATCTTACCGTAATTGACGGGAAACGGCTTTGTTTTATCTGGCCTTCCTTCTGGCGAAAACTGAACAAGAAAATACAATCTATACTAACTTGATTATATGGCCTATTTTGATGCTCAATTTTCACTGATAACCGGCTACCGGTTTTTATTAAAGCAGATCATCCGCTTCATTTCGGAGATTGATCTGCACTGTAATCAGAAGGGTCAGAAACTGCTCGATATTGGCTGCGGAAAGAAACCTTATCAGATGTTCTTCCGCAATTATCAATACACTGGGATGGATTTATACAGTGATATTTCTTCCCCTGATATTTTGGGTGATATCATGAATATCCCGGTTGAAAACAATTCGGTGGATGCTGTAATGACAGTATGGGTGCTGGATGATATTCCGGAACCCTGGAAAGCTGTTGCTGAAATAGCCAGGATATTGAAGCCGGGCGGGTATTATTTCGCCGTTGAAAACCAATCGACGAACCAACACTTCAAAGAGCATGATTACTTCCGGTTTACACCCTTGGCTATGGAATTTATGGCGAAAAGCAACCAGATGAAAATGATCCGTTGTGAATCATATGGCGGTGATTTTGCTCTGGCAGGTTTTACTCTGATAACCGCCTTTAATACTATGTTTAACAGGGTATTGGGTTCGAATAATTTTTTCAGACCGGTTTATTCAACAATAATTAACCTGATTTTTTTCCCGCTTGACCGTTTTTTCAGAATTGATTTTTTTCGAAAAAACTTTGAAAAAAACTCCTTAGGGTATTGTTATGTTTTTCAAAAACTTTCCTAAATTACTTCCAATTCAATGATCAGAAAAATATTTGGAACCACCCTTACCAGAATATCCGGCGCCATTATGTCGTTTGGTATTCTGGTGATCAATGCCCGGGAACTTGGAGCTGAAAATGTTGGAATTATCAGCCTTATTATTCTGGCTGTTTCACTCACATTGCTGGTTAGTAATTTCATGGGGGGAGGCGCCCTGGTTTATCTGGTTCCGCGTCATGATATTTTTCAGTTGCTGTTTATCTGTTATTCATGGACATTTCTTGCCTCGGTGATGTGTGCCGTTCTTCTTGACAATTTCGGGCTCATTCCTGAGGGATATACATTACATGTGATGCTGCTTTCGCTGTTTCAGGGACTATACGGTACCAATACAGGGGTTTTGCTGGGAAAAGAAAAGATACGTTCATTTAACATTATCAGTTTACTTCAGATAATTATCCTTTTTGGATTTGTACTGTATTTTATCCAGTTTGGTAAACATAATGAGGTTATCTGGTATGTTTATGCATTATACGTTTCCTATATATCAGCTTTTGTTTTCAGCATGATAAGCATAAATAAGCATCTAAAAATCAGTGGATTTGATAACATTGAAACGATAATTACGGAATCCCTCAAATATGGTGCGTATGTACAGATGGCTGCCATTGCCCAGATGCTCAACTATCGGCTTTCCTACTACATCCTGGAAAGGTATTTTGGAAAAAGCACGCTGGGAGTATTTTCAGTGGGCACCCAGATTTCGGAGAGTGTATGGCTGGTAGGTAAAAGTATTGCGACCGTTCAGTACTCAGTCATTTCCAACCATCCGGATCCTGAAAAATCAATTAAACTAACCCTAAGCTTATTAAAGCTGGTTTTTGTCATTACCTTTTTAATGATATTTGTTATGATACTGATTCCTCAGGCCTGGTATGTTTTGCTTCTCCGGAAAGACTTTTCCGAAATCACCACTATTATCCTGTATCTGAGCCCGGGGATTGTGGCCATGGCAGTATCCATGATGCTGAGCCATTATTTTTCGGGTACCGGCAGGCACTACCATAATTCGGTTTCTTCAGGAATCGGACTGGTGATTACACTGGTTTCCGGATTGATAACCATTCCTTTGCTGGGTATAACCGGAGCAGCCATTACCGCCAGTATTTCCTATACAACTTCTGCATTGTATCTATTAATTGTATTTCTCAAAATAAGTAAAGTAAAAATAAGAGAATTACTGGTTAGCGGAAATGATATTACCAACCTGCTATCGCTGGTAAAAAAATGAGGAAGATGGATTTCATAATCCGGGAACAGACAATTCGACAGAAATTCCAATGAGAATGACTTTAACATTGGTAGGTCCGAACATGAAATATTTTTCAGGCTTAGAGGGTTCACCTGAGTCAGATTAGGAAAGCGGAATTGCAAATTCCGCTTAGCCGTTGGTACAAAGTTAACAAGCGGAATTACAAATTCCGCTTAGCCGTTGGTACAAAGTTAACAAGCGGAATTGCAAATTCCGCTTAGCCGTTGGTACAAAGTTAACAAGCGGAATTACAAATTCCGCTTAGCCGTTGGGTACGGACAGAAATATTTAGCAGGGTTGGAGGGTTCACCTGAGACAGAGTAATGAAGAGGAATTGCAAATTCCTCTTAGCCGTTGTTGTAACAAAACTGACTATTAATCAAGGTCTTACAAAACTTTTCATGGGTAGCGTAGCGGTCATCCCGAACGTAGCGGTCATCCCGAGCGTAGCGGTCATCCCGAGCGTAGCGAGGGATCTCTCACTTCGTTCGTGATGACTCATGGATAGTTAAACTAACTAACTGTATTTCAATCAACAATATATAATTAATTATCCATTACCATTCACCAATCACCAATCACCAATCACCAATCACCAATCACTGTTTACCTGTCAGTTCCCTGATGGCCGTCCAGGCGCAGTAAATCCCAAAAATGGCCGGCATGTAAGAAATGGTTCCAGGGATCGATTTTTTATTTCGGTCGTGTTCGGTTATCCTAATGGCATCTGATGGCACTTCCTCCGGTGAAAAAACGGCCTGGAATCCACTGTAAACACCCAGTTTGTGAAGTCTTTTACGGATATCACTGGCAAAATTGCAGTGGTGGGTTTTGCCAATATCCGCCACCTGCACCTGGGTAGGATCAATTTTGCCTCCCGAACCCATTGAACTGACGAGGGGATATCCTTTCTGCAAAGTATGGTAAATGAAAAAAACTTTTGGACCCAGTGTATCGATGGCATCTATCACAAAATCAAATGGTTGTTCCAGTATTACAGGAATTTCTTCATTTACCAGATAGGTATCACAAACCTGCACCTCAACCTCAGGATTAATAAGCCGGAGGCGGCTTTCCATAGCCTTTACCTTCAGCAACCCCTCATTATCAGCCATAGCATGTATTTGCCGGTTTCGGTTAGTGGTATGAAGTGTATCATTATCAACCAGCGTAAATGACCCGATACCAGCCCTGCCCAGCATTTCGGCAGCCATGGCCCCCACCCCGCCGGCTCCGGCTATCAGTATATGGCTTTTTCGGAGGATATCTGTTTTTTGTTCCCCAATCAAAAGAATCGTTCTGTCATTCCAACGTTCCATTTTCCATTTTTTTCCGAAACAAACATAACATTTTTCATGGTAATCTGAGTTAATCAATTACTTTTGTAACCAAATGATTATAAAACATTTATAAAGAAATCTATATATGTCGAAGAATGTATTGATCATCGGTGCAGGGGTTAGCGGGTTATGTGCCGGATCTTATTTGCAAATGAATGGTTATAACACCGAAATTTTCGAAATGCATGACTTGCCTGGCGGACTATGCACAGCCTGGGACAGGCAGGGATACCGTTTTGACGGATGTATTCACTGGCTGATGGGATCCAGCCCTCAAACCAAAATGTACCATGCCTGGAATGAACTGATCGATATGAAACAATTGCAGTTTCATTATGCTGATGATTATTTTGTTATAGAAGATATTGGGGGACAACAAATTACGCTATATCGTGACGCTGATAAACTGGAAAAAGAACTATTGACCAAAGCGCCGGAGGATAAAGAAGCTATTCTGGAGTTTACATCTTCCATCCGTAAATTATCTCATCTTGATTTCTTTTCGGATAAAGCCCCTGAAACCATGAACCTGGCTGACGGTATCAGGTTGATCTGGCAGATACTTCCATACATCCGTTTGTTTAACCGGTGGAAAAAATATTCCATTGAAAAATTTTCAGAACGATTTAGGAATCAACTTCTTAAGAAAGCAATCCGTGAAGGCTTTGTCCCTGAAATGGCCAGTATTTTTCTGGTATATGCACTGGCCAGCATGCATAACAAAACTTCTGCCTATCCCATTGGAGGTTCACTGCCATTCGCCAGGCTACTCGAAAAAAGATACCTTGATCTGGGCGGTAAGATTCACTATAAATCCAAAGTGAAATCCATCATTACCGAACACAGGGAAAAGCAGTCAAGAGCTATAGGAATTATTCTTGAAAACGGGAGCACTCATAATGCCAATTATGTGATTTCGGCTGCTGACGGATTTGATACAGTTTATAGAATGCTGGAAGGTAAATTTATCGATCCTGTGTTGAAAAAATTCTACGAAACCAACAAACTTTTTTCTTCCTACCTGCAGGTATCATTGGGTGTGAACCGCACTTTTGAAAATGAACCCACTCTGATAACACTGATCACAGATCAGTTGCTGCAGATCGATCCGGAAACCACCACCGACATTATCGGTGTCAGAATTTTCAATTTCGACCCTACTATGGCGCCCAAAGGTAAAACCAGCCTGGTTATAACAGTGCCTACCTATAATGACCGCTATTGGACTGAACTCAGGAAATCAGATCCCCGGACCTACCACAATGAAAAAATGAGGGTGGCAGATCTTATGACCGGGCAGCTGGAACGAAAATACCCCGGCATCCGTTCGCAAATTGAGGTTACTGATGTATCAAGCCCGGCAACGGTTATCAGATACACCAATAACTGGAAAGGAAGTTTTGAAGGGTGGGTATTAACTCCGGAAATTGGTCTGAAACAAATGAAAAGCTATTTACCGGGGTTGGAGAACTTTTATATGATCGGGCAATGGGTGGCACCCGGAGGCGGGTTGCCCGCCGGATTAATAACCGGAAGAAATATTGCCCAGATCCTCTGTAGAAAAGACAAGACCCGGTTCGTAACCCGTCATTTCTGACCCTCTTTTTCGGGAATTAGTTGTTAATTTGCAGTCGGAAAAAATATTAACAATGACTGCTGACTATATATTTTTACTCATCATCCTCATAGTTGCCGTTGGATTTTTCCTCGACACATTTCTGGACTATCTCAATATCAGAAAAATGGCCGGTAGCATTCCGGATGAACTGGAGGGAATTTACAATGCAGCGGAATATCAGAAGTCGCAGCAATATCTGAAAGAAAAAACCCGGTTTGGATTTCTTTTATCCTCTTTATCATTCATAGTGACGCTTTTTATACTTTTTGTGGAGGGTTTTGCCTGGCTTGACAACCTGCTCAGAACTGTTACTGAACATAAACTTTTGCTGCCTTTATTGTATTTTGGGGTGATTGGTCTGGCTGCTGATATTTTATCAACCCCGTTTGATATTTACCATACTTTTACAATTGAGGAAAAATACGGGTTTAATAAAACCACCCCACGCACTTATATCATGGATAAACTTAAAGGCTGGTTGCTGAGTCTGGTATTGGGTGGCGGACTGCTTACCATTATTATTCTGATATACCATTCAACCGGACCCTATTTCTGGTTGATCGCCTGGCTGGTAATGACCCTTTTCAGCCTCTTTATGACACTGTTTTATTCTAACCTGATTGTTCCGCTTTTCAATAAGCAAACCCCGCTTGAAGAAGGAGAGCTCAGAAAAGCCATTGAAGCTTTCAGTAACAAGGTGAATTTCAAGCTCAAAAATATTTTTGTGATCGACGGCTCAAAAAGATCTTCAAAAACCAATGCCTATTTCACCGGATTTGGGCCAAAAAAGCGAATTGTGCTGTATGATACCCTGATGAAAAACCATACCATTGAAGAAATTGTGGCTATCCTCGCACATGAGGTGGGGCATTACAAAAAGAAACATGTTTTAAAAGGGATGATTACCGGGACTATTTACAGTGGACTTTTGTTATATCTGGTTTCACTTTTTCTCGGGTATCCTGTTTTTTCAGAAGCGCTGGGGGCTGCAAACGGCAGTTTCCATATTGGGATTATTGCATTCGGACTACTTTACAGTCCGGTTTCCATGATTATTGGTCTGTGGACGAATTACCTTTCGAGGAAACATGAATTTCAGGCCGACAGATTTGCCGCTGAGAATTATAGTGCTGTTTATCTTACGGATGCTCTTAAGAAATTATCCAAAGATAACCTCAGCAATTTAAATCCGCATCCGGTCTATGTGTTTTTTCACTATTCACATCCCCCTTTGCTGCAGCGGATTACGGCTTTGAAATCACTGCTTCGCTGAGTACACCAGTTTTCCGCCTGAATAGGTCATTAATACTTTTACTCCGGGTATTTCTGAAGGAGAAATCGTCATAATATCCCGGTCCAGTACCACCAAATCAGCCCATTTTCCGGGTTCAAGTGATCCTTTTTCATTTTCCTGGAAGGAAGATTTAGCCGCCCAGATGGTCATACCCCTAAGCGTTTCTTCTTTGGATAAGGCATTGGCCATCTCAAATCCCTCTACGGGCCATCCTGTGATATCTTTCCGTATTACCGCCGCATAAAAAGTCAGCAGGGGATTAACCTCTTCAATTGGAAAATCGGTACCTAACGGAAGCCAGTCGTTTTGACGGAGCAGTCGCTGGTATGCATACGCATATTTAATCCGTTCACCCAATCTTTCATCAGCCCAATACATATCAGAGGTGGCATGCGTTGGCTGCACTGAAGGTATGACAGAAAATTTTCCAAACAACTCAAAATCAGCATCATCCACAATCTGGGCATGTTCAACCCGCCAGCGGCGGTCATTTTTTTCTTTCAGAACAGATGAATAGGCTTCCAGAACATTTCGATTCGCTTTATCCCCGATAGCATGTGTACATATCTGATAATTATTATCAAAAGCCAGCTTTGCCAATTTAGCGATCTCTTCTTTATTTTTAACTTCAAGTCCGGAATTTCCCGGATCATCCGTGTAAGGCTGCAGGAGCAAAGCGCCTCTTGAACCCAGGGCCCCGTCAGCATAGAGTTTTATGGAACCAACCCTCAGGTGGCCCGTAGAATAAATTCCTTTTTCAAGAAACGTCTCAAAATTCTCTTTTGTGGGCGACAGCATGGCATCAATCCTCATTTTTAATTCACCGGACTTATGAAGGCTGTCAATAAGCAGGATAATCTCTTTATCCAGACCGGCATCGGTAACAGAGGTCAGTCCCAGCTCGAAACAGTTCTCCTGGGCTGCCATAAGCGCTCTGGTTTTATCATCTTTTGAAGGTTCCGGAATCAAGGCAGTAACCTGATCCATGGCGTTATCAATCAGAATACCGCCTGGCTCACCGTTAACAAGTAGCACCTGTCCGCCCGGAATCTTTGTGTCAGCATCGATTCCGGCCAGTTTAAGGGCGGCTGAATTTACCCAGGCAGCATGACCATCAATCCGTACCAGATACACCGGGTTTTCCGGAAAGGCCTGATCGAGCAGGGTTTTGTCAGGAAAAGCCTTAACCGGCCAGTCATTCTGATCCCATCCCCTTCCTAAAATCCAGGTTGAATTGGTATTTTTATGGTGTAATTTAAGTCTATCCACAATTTCTTCAGCGCTCTTCGTATCCCTGAGGTTGGCATATCTGACCAATCCAAGTCCATAGCCATAAAAATGACAATGGGCATCGTTAAATCCGGGATATACCGGTTTGCCAGCCAGATGGATGATGCTATCAGCTTTATAGTGTGAAAATATTTCAGCGGAATCACCTGTGGCAACAATTTTACCTTCTGAAATCACCAGGGTATTAACCATTGAAAAGGCAGAGTCGATAGTATAAATAACTCCTCCGGTGAGTATCAGGTCGGATTTTTTCATAGGATTACAGCTAAAAATAAAAAGTGTAAAAAGAAATAAAGGGATTGAAACTATTTTCATTGTTATGTATTGATAATGAATTTATTTAACAATCAGAAGAAATAAAATGTTTCTTTACCACCAAAAAAACTATATATTTTTAAACGTAAGGGAATTACTATCGAATGAAATCCCGTCCCGGTCGAAAAATGCATTGATAAAACCTTGATTAAGAAGATCCTGAGGTATTCCGTTTACGGTAGACCTGCCTTTTCCCATGAGTATCAACTGATCGGAAAATTGTATGGCCAAACCGGTTTCATGGGTTGAATAAATGATGCACCGGCCGAGGCTGCCTGCGATGGACTTCAGCAAAGCCAGTAACTCTACTTTAGAAGGGCTGTCGAGAAACGCAGTAGGTTCGTCAAGAATAATGACCGGGGTATCCTGAGCCAGGCATTTGGCTATCATGGCCTTCTGTAATTCGCCATCACTCAAGGTCATGATATCGCGGTTTTTAAGCGAAGTAATACCGGCTAATTCCATCGATTCCCCAACAACAATTTTTCCCGCTTTATCCTGAATGCCAAAAAAATTACTGTATGGAAATCTGCCCATCTGCACCAGCTCTTCCACAGTCATATTCCTTTGCCTCACTCTATGGGTAAGCACCAGACTCAGTAATTTTGATTTCTCTTTCCAGCTCAGGTCAGCAATCTTTTGATGACCAATTTTAACCAGTCCGGATAATGGTTTAATCAGCCCGGCAAGTGTCAGCATCAGCGTAGTTTTACCGGCTCCGTTCAGCCCTATTACAGCATTTACCGCTCCTTTGCTGAATTGGAGCGACAGGTTTTCCTGTACCGAAACCATCAAACCTTTCCGGCGGTATCCAATTGTTGTATGTTCCAGGCTAAGCATCAGTCAGTTACATTACTAGAGGTTAAACTCTTTTGTCTGATTATCACCCATATTACTACTGGTGCGCCAATTATCGCTGTTACTGCATTGACCGGCAAGGCGTTATCAAACCAGGGAAGCCTTACGATCAGGTTGCAAACCAGGGCTAAAATACTGCCGGTTAAAATGACGGCCGGCATCAGCGCTTTGTGGTCCCAGGTTCTGAATAACCCTCTGCAAAGGTGAGGAACCGCCAGTCCGATAAAAGCAATCGGACCTGTAAAAGCGGTCACCACGGCGGTCAGCAATCCTGTACATAAGATTAATCCAAGCCGGGTAACCGGAATATTAACACCCAGGTTTTTAGCATAATTTTCTCCCAGGAGCCAACCATTCATGGGTTTAACCAAAATGAATGAAAACAGGGTTCCTGCCAAAATCAGAATAGTAAATAAAGGCAACCGTCTCCAGCCTACACCTGAGAAATTACCGAAACCCCACATTACGTATGCCTGTAGTTCGTCCTTATAACTGAAAAACTGCAGCACACCTACCAGGGCTGAAATCAGATAACCCAGCATCAACCCTGTGATCAGCAGACTAACATGGTTCCTTACCAGGGTTGAAAATCCAAGAATGATCATCAACGTACCAATGGCTCCCGTAAATGCAGCCAGGCTCAGACTGATATCAGAAAAATTTCCAAGTTTCGATGGCACACCCAATAGACTGCCCGAAGCCAGTGTGAGCAAAGCCACACCAAGGCTGGCGCCTGAACTGATTCCCAATATGGAGGGTTCGGCCAATGGATTCCTGAACAGGGTCTGCATCTGTAATCCACCTATGGAGAGTCCAATACCGGCTAACAAAGCTGTAATGGTTTGAGGCAACCGGATGTTGAAAACCACATTATATGCAAGAATATCCGACTGATCATTCCTGAAAAGTACTTTCCATATAGTTGTTGGCGATAACTCGACCACACCTGTAGTGAGGTTCAGGATAAAGAATACCGGCAGCAAAATAACCAGTAAAACAAAAAGAATAAATTTTCGATTTGAAGTTATTTCTGTCATTATCAATTATTTAAGCAAATGATAATAGACAGGTGAATAGCCAGGTAGCAAATCAGGATGAAAAATAAAAATGTAATCGGCCAGAATCACATGTGGCTCGAGGACGCCTACCTGGTAAAGCGGTGAATGACGTGTATTACAACAGAATACTTTCCGCCTTGAAAAAGCCGGGAAATTCGTATATCTTTCATCTTCAAGCTTCATCTTTTCATATGTGTAATCCTGGTCAGTGTACACCACCATTCTCCAATAATCTGCCTTAACTGCTCTGACAAACACCGATTCATAACCCAGACCAATACTACCAGGCTCCGGGTTATCTTCCCATAAATAACGAGCTCCTGCATCCTTGAAAAAGGCTGATTCATAACTGTTTCCACCAGGCAGGTACCATACGCCTGAAATCAGATTCCCGCTGAATACCGCAGGTTTATTTTCTGCAGGTATTTTTAAAGTCAGTGATTTAAGATGAAGGTATTTCATTTCCAGACTGTCGAAAACCTGAGCTGCCTTATCGGCAGCATCAAAGAACAGTGAGACATATTTGATCCATTCAGCCCTTCCGAGTGGAGAAGTTTCGAGAAACTCACCTACAGGAACCAATAATAACCCGCTTTTTTCCAGCAGTTCCAGGGATTGGTTTTTCATGGGTGAAATGAATACCACGTCGGGATTTAACGCTAACAGGGTTTCAGATTTAAAATTACCCCCAACAGCTATTTCTTTCACTTTACCTGATTTAACGGAAGATTCCAGTTCCGGTAAAAAAGAATGATCCAGGGCAGTTATTCCGGTTACTTTATCCAGCATTCCTATTTTATGGATGAATGACACATGCGTGGCCGACAGGCATGCGGCTGAATTCACCGGGTATTTGACTGATCTGCAATTAAACCGGAAAGGTATCCTCGATGGAACCTTGTATAATACCAGACTGTCAACCCGGGAAGTATCCCCTTTTTGAAAAAATCTGAGCACTTTAACCTCCCCGTAGTCAGAAATATCGAATCCGGTAGCCCAGGAAATTACTGCCGTTTCAATGTCTTGAGTCTCAATAATGGCTTTTGGTGCCGGAGAACTACAGGCAAACATGATGAAAAATATAGGTAATACCAGATAAATACGAAGATTCCCGAAGTTTGGCATCACCGGAGTAATGTATTTATTAATCGAAGAGCGTCTCATCTCTTTCAAGCATCAATATGGACGAATGAGGTACAATAAGATATTTCTCATTGTTATAAATTACCTCATAACAGCCTTTTTGCAGGAATATGGCCAAATCGCCTTCTTTAGCCTGCAAGGGAAGATATTTTACATCCTCCGATTTTTTCCATGTTTCATCTTCACCGGCTACGGGGATTGGATAACCAGGTCCCACTCTGATTACATAACCGCTTTGGATTTCCTCTTTTTCCTGATATCCGGGTGGCAATAACAATCCACCTTTTGAGCGGTTGGAAAGCGACTTCAGTTTGATCAGAACCCTGTCACCTACAATAATTATTGATGATAAATTTTTATGATGTGTTTCGGCCATACCAATTAATTACGGAATGCAAAAATACCAATAGTTCAATTATAAACACCGGGCATACCCGGCAAATGATAATATTGGATATTTTTGCAGTTAAAAAATTGAAATACGCCATGAGACTACGGTTTTTACACACACCCAAACCTAAACAATTTAATTACAAGCCTTTATACTACGACGAGGAAAAAGAAAAGCGAGAACAAAGAATCAAGGATTTGGATGATCAAAAGAAGGAATACGACCGTGACAGATTCAAAGCCAGGCTTTCCGAGAAATTTCATGACCGTCGGAAAATGGAGAAGCAAAAGATATTCAATTACAGATCAATAATTTATATACTGATCCTCGTTGGAAGTTTGTATCTTTTTCTGTTCAAGTATAAAAACATAATCGCGTTGTTATTTGGCAATGATTGACGTTATTTCCCTGTTACCGGATTCGGTAGCCAATAAGATCGCAGCCGGTGAGGTGGTCCAGCGCCCTGCTTCGGCCTGTAAGGAACTGATGGAGAATTCACTGGATGCCGGAGCCACCTCGGTCATTCTTCATATCAAGGATGCCGGCCGAACTCTCATACAGGTCATCGACAATGGTTCAGGCATGTCGCCCACTGATGCGCGTATGTGTTTTGAACGCCATGCTACCTCGAAAATTCATTCTGCAGATGACCTGTTTGAAATCAGTACTTTCGGATTCAGGGGTGAAGCCATGGCTTCCATTGCTGCTATAAGCCAGGTGGAGATGACTACCCGCCGCAAGGATGATGAGTTGGGAACCAAAATCATTATTGAAGGAGCAGCTTTTAAGGAGCAATCATTTTGTAATTGCCAGGCGGGCACATCAGTTTCAGTAAAAAACCTTTTTTACAACGTTCCGGCCCGGAGAAATTTTCTCAAATCAGACAACGTTGAACTCCGTCATATTCATGATGAGTTTTACAGGGTAGCGCTTTCCAATCCTTCTGTAGCATTTACGCTGATCAACAATGGTAAAACAGTTTATCAGCTCAGTGCATCAAACCTGAAACAAAGAATTACCGGAATCTTCGGTAATCATTTACAGCAGAAATTACTCCCGGTAGATCATTCCATTGATTTTGTAACCATATCAGGGTTTGCAGGCAAACCGGAAAATGCCAAAAAAATACGGGGTGAACAGTATTTCTTTGTGAATGGCCGGTATATCCGCCATCCCTATTTCAATTATGCTATTGAAGACGCCTATTCAAGTCTCATAGCTACAGATACTTATCCATCGTATTTCATTTTTTTTACCCTGAATCCCAAAAACATAGATATCAACATCCATCCTACCAAAACAGAAGTAAAATTTGTAGATGAAAGGATTATATATGAGGTACTTAGAGCTACCGTGAAAAAAGCTGTCGGACAATTCTCTGTATCCCCGCAAATTAATTTTGAGGTGGAAGGAATATTTCCCAACAGTCCTTTTCAGGGACAGCCCAGAGGAACCGGTTATCCTCAGGGAGCCGGGACGCCGGGATTCCAGGTCCCTTCAGAACATCAGCCCTTAGTATTTCCGGTCCGGGAAAATAAATCAAACCGGGACTGGGAAAAAATTTACGATATCGTAAGAAAAGAACCGATAAGGGATTTGAATCCCGAAACCCTGCTTTCTGCCCTGGATTCTGAAACGGCTGCACACGATAACCCTGAAACAGCCCATCATGTAATTCAGTTACGCAAACAGTACATCATAACCACTGTTAAATCAGGGTTGATGATCATTGACCAGCAAAGAGCGCATGAACGGATTCTTTTTGAACGTTTTCTTGCTATAGCCAGTCAGCCAACCCGTTCTTCACAGCAGCAGCTGTTCCCCTTGCAGGAAACCTTTTCACCGGCTGATGCCGCCCTGATCCGTGAAATTTCAGATGATCTTTTTGGTTTCGGATTTACCATTGAACCTTCAGTAATTGATGATTATACGTTTATTATCAATGGATTACCTGTGGGACTTTTAGCCGGTAATGTGAAACATGCCATAGAAGAGATCATTGAAAGCTACCGGCTGGAGAAAAATTTTGAACCCGGAAAAAGAGATGTAATAATTGCGCGAAGCCTGGCAAGAAATGCATCGGTCAAAAATGGTAAGACTTTGCAGCCGGAGGAAATGCTAAACCTTGTAAACGATTTGTTTTCAACCTCTTCACCGGAGATTTCTCCGGATGGTTATAAAATAGTAGATATCATTCCATTTGAAGATGTTTTGAAAAAATTCAGTTAAACAGGAATTCGCAGCAGGATACCTCATTTTTTATATTTTTACAACCCAATTTTCAAGATTATGATGGATTATCAACGATACAGCCCTACAGGATTTTCTTTATTGCCACCCGTGATAAAAAATCTTCTGATAATCAATGGAATATTTTTCCTGGCCCAGCTAACCATAAGCAAAGTGTACCATATTCAGATTGAGGATTATCTCGGCTTACGTTATTTTCTATCCGATTCATTTCAGGTGTATCAGTTGGTCACCTATATGTTTCTGCACAGCCCTGCCAATATTTCACACCTGCTTTTTAATATGCTGGCGTTGTGGATGTTCGGATATCTTCTTGAAAACATCTGGGGATCAAAGCGTTTCCTCACATATTATATGATAACCGGTATGGGCGCCGGTTTGGTTCATTATGCGGTATTCTATTTTGAAATCAATCCGTTTGTAACCCAGATCAATCAATTTCTCTCCAATCCTGATCTTGCGTCACTCAATAGTTTTATAGGCGGACACACGTTCCAGATTGGAAAATATTCAGGTCAGATCTATAATGACTTTATGGTTTTTCAGAGGGATTACCGGCTGTTGACACTCGATGAAAATAACAGGGTTGCCATGCAGGGCGCTGTTTCTTTTCTGGCTGAATATAAGCAGTACCTCCTGGGTCTTCCCAATGTAATTGGCGCTTCCGGAGCGGTATTCGGTATACTGCTGGCTTTCGGGATGATGTTCCCGAACATGTATATTTACATTTATTTCCTTTTCCCGATAAAAGCCAAATACTTTGTAATTCTTTACGGAGTTATTGAGCTGGTATCAGGTTTTGTGGATGCCGGAGGCAATGTAGCCCATTTTGCCCACCTCGGCGGAATGGTTTTCGGATTCTTCCTCATTATGGCCTGGCGAAAAAACAGAAGATTGTAAAATTGACCCAAATGTACCAGCAAAGAAATCCTATTGATCAGCTTAAACATGCTCTGCGGACAGGTGACGTGCTGGTGATTTTCATCACCATCAATGTGGCCGTTTTCCTGTTTATCAAGCTGCTTGAAACTTTTTTGTTCCTGACAAAAAGTAATTATGTAAGTCCGGTTGAAGGATTGTCGGGAATTGCCCATCTGTTGGCTATCCCTTCATCCCTTCCTTCCCTTATTATAAAACCCTGGACTGTACTTACTTATATGTTCCTTCACACCGATATCTGGCACATCCTGCTCAATATGCTGGTGCTGTATTTTTCAGGAAAAATGTTCCTCGAAGTTTTCAGTTCATCCAGATTTATTAAAACGTACATCTGGGGCGGAATTGCCGGCGCGATACTGTTTATTGTTTCCTTCAACTTTTTTCCGGTTTTTTCCGGTACTTTGGATAAATCAGTGGCCCTTGGCGCTTCTGCTTCCGTGATGGCCATTCTGTTTGGAGTGGCTGCAAAAAGACCCTTTCTTCCGGTGTACCTGTTTCCGATTCCGTTTTTTCAGATTAAACTGATTTACATGGCCATCTTATTTTTTATTCTGGATATTGTGAGTATTCCCGATGGAAATGCCGGAGGCCATATTGCCCACATCGGAGGTGCATTGTATGGTTTTTTATCGGTTATGGTTCCTATAAACCGATTCAGTTTATCCAGGTATTTTAACCGGTTCAGGTTTAACAAATCAAAGCAAAAACGGCGTTACCGGACTAATACACAAAATACCGGTTCAAGACCTGCATCGGACGATGAGTATAATCTGAACAAAAAACTTCATCAGCAAAGAATAGATGCCATTCTGGATAAAATATCCAAATCAGGCTATTCAAGTCTTACCTCAGAAGAAAAAGAGCTCTTATTTAAAAACAGTTCACGCAATTGATGACATTGGATATCATTCATTCAAAAGCAAAAAAGAAAAAAGGAAAGACCGGATCCGGTAAGAAAAAAAGGAACTGGAGCTGGTTTCTCATTCTGTTCCTGAATTTTCTGGCCGTTCTTCCCCTGTTCACCTCTTATGCCGCGCCCTATATTGATCCGGGAACCAATACGATAGTGGCCTTTTTTGGACTGGCCTATCCTCTGTTTTTCGTAATTAATGCACTCTTCATTTTGATCTGGCTATTCAGGAAAAGCTGGATGTTTTTATTTCCAGTATTATCACTGACTGTCGGGTATCCGCACATCAACAGTTTTTTCAGGCTGCCGGTAAAAGAAAAAAAAGTTGAAGGCGCTAAAATTAAAGTATTATCCTATAATGTCAGGTTGTTTGATATTTATAACTGGACCGGTAAAGGGAAAGGTGAAGCCTCGAAAGAAATATTTGAATTCATTGATAAGCAGGAAGCTGATTTGGTATGTTTTCAGGAATTTTATGATGATAACAGCCAGCATCCCGCTCATCTCCGCAAACTTATTGAAAACCGGAAGACAAAGAATTACCATATTGAAATGGCCGGTAATTTGCCGTCCAAACCTATATTTGGCCTGGCTACTTTCAGCAGATTTCCTGTTATCAACAGACAAAAGGTGATGTTCACCAATAGTAAAAACAATTTTGGCATTTTCTCCGATTTACTCGTGAATGAAGATACTATCAGGGTTTTCAATGTACATCTGGAATCACTTCACTTCGACAAACATGATTATGCGCTGGTAAGCGGAAACACACAGAGCGAAGAAGAACTAAAAGTGAGGTCAAAGCGGATTTTCGGTAAGATAAGAACTGCTTTTGTTAAAAGAGCCACCCAGGCTGAAGAACTATTGTCAGTGATCAATCAGTCGCCTTATCCGGTAATCGTCTGTGGAGATTTTAATGATACACCCATGTCATACGTTTACCGGATGCTTACCCGAAATCTGAACGATTCGTTCAGAGACAGCGGGAATGGATTTCAATTTACCTACGCGGGAAAAATTCCGCTTTTAAGAATTGACTACATCCTGTACGACCATCATTTCAATTCGGTTTATTCTAAAGTACACAGCATCAGGTGTTCCGATCATTACCCGGTTACTTCAGGCCTTGTTTATCAAAAAGGAATATAATTACTTATGAAATTTAAACTAACATCAGAATTTCAACCTACCGGAGATCAGCCTGAAGCCATCAGGCAGTTAACCGAAGGAATTCTGAGGGGTGACCCTTCCCAGACACTGCTTGGTGTAACCGGATCAGGCAAAACTTTTACAATTGCCAATGTTATTGAAAAAGTACAGCGCCCCACCCTGGTTTTTAGTCATAATAAAACCCTGGCAGCCCAACTCTATGGTGAGTTCAAACAGTTTTTTCCTGAAAATGCCGTAGAATATTTTGTTTCATATTATGATTATTATCAACCCGAAGCCTATATCCCATCCACAAATACGTATATAGAGAAAGATCTTTCCATAAATGATGAAATTGAAAAGCTGCGGCTGAGCGCCACCTCATCCCTACTCTCGGGAAGATCAGACATAATAGTGGTTTCATCGGTCTCCTGCATTTATGGCATAGGAAATCCTGATGATTTTTCCAGTAATGTAATCAGATTGAAACCTGGCGATATCATCAGCCGGAATGCCTTGTTGTTTCAACTGGTTGAAAGCCTGTATTCCCGAACTGAAGCTGATTTTAACCGGGGAAATTTCAGAGTGAAGGGCGATACGGTGGATATCTTTCCGGCATATGCTGATATCGCCTACAGAGTTCATTTTTTCGGCAATGAAATAGAAGCTATCGATTCATTCACTCCCATCGACGGCAGAACTCTGGATACCCATGAGGAACTGACGGTGTATCCGGCAAATATTTTTGTGACTTCCAAAGAAAAAATGAAAGATGCCATCCGGAGTATTCAGGATGATTTGTTCAGGCAGGTGGCCTATTTTAAGGAAATCGGTAAGGGCTTTGAAGCCAAACGACTGGAAGACAGGGTTGTATATGACATTGAAATGATGAAGGAACTGGGTTATTGCCCGGGCATTGAAAACTATTCCAGGTATTTCGACGGCCGCTCTGTGGGAAGTCGTCCCTTTTGCCTGATGGACTATTTCCCGGATAATTACCTGCTTGTTATTGACGAAAGTCATGTAACCATGCCTCAGATCAGGGGTATGTACGGGGGTGACCGTTCCCGAAAGCAAACCCTGGTGGATTTTGGTTTCCGGCTGCCTGCAGCGCTCGATAACCGTCCGTTGAAGTTCGACGAGTTTGAAGCGCTTGCCGGACAAACCATTTTTGTGAGCGCTACTCCGGCCGATTATGAATTACAAAAATCAGAAGGTATTGTTGTTGAACAACTTATAAGACCTACCGGACTTTTAGACCCGGTAATTGAGGTAAGGCCCAGTATCAACCAGATCGATGATTTGTTGGATGAAATCGAAAAAGTAACCCAAAGAAACGAAAGAATCCTGGTAACTACCCTTACCAAAAGAATGGCTGAGGAGTTGAATAATTACATGCAAAAAATTGATATTAAATGCCGGTATATTCATTCTGATGTGGAAACGCTGAACCGGGTTGAAATAATGCGCGACCTGCGGCTGGGAAATTTTGATGTACTCATTGGCGTAAACCTGCTTCGGGAAGGCCTTGACCTCCCTGAGGTAAGCCTTGTTGCCATTCTCGATGCTGATAAAGAAGGATTTCTGAGGTCAGAAAGATCCCTTACCCAGACGGCAGGACGGGCTGCACGTAACATCAACAGTAAGGTGATCTTTTATGCCGATACTATTACGGAATCTATGCGGAAGACAATTGAGGAGACCAACCGCAGAAGAGAAAAACAAACACGGTATAATATTGAAAATCAAATAACTCCGAAACAAATTGTAAAATCTACGGAATCGATTCTGGAACAAACTTCTGTAGCTGACTCCAAAGGGAAAACACCCAGACCCTATTCAGAATCGGAAAGTAAAGTTATGGCTGCCGACCCGGTTGTTGCTTATCTCAACAAAGATCAGATTGAGAAAATGATCAGTAATTATAAGAAACAAATGGAAAAAGTGGTCAAAGAACTTGACTTTATAGAAGCTGCCCGGTTGAGAGATGAAATTTACGCACTTCAAAAAATGCTGTCCAAGTGATTTTTTTTTGGTATTTTTACAAAAAATATAGCGCTTGTATATTGCTTTAAAATAAAACTGTTAATTTTAGCCCAAGAAATTGATTTAACCTGTCATGAAAAAAATTCTCGCCATTGATGATGAAAAAAGTATCCGGTTTATCATCGAAAATACTTTTAAAAATGAGTTTTTAATCACTACAATCAGCAACGGTAAAGAGGCATTATACTGGATGCAGAACGGTAACCTGCCTGATTTGATCATCTGCGATCTTGAAATGCCGGTTATGGGTGGTTTTGAATTCATCAAAAAAGTTCGAAGTTCAGGTTTTTTTAATGATATCCCGCTTATCATGCTTTCCGGAAATGAAGAAAGTAAAGACAGGATCAGATGTTTTGAACTCGGCGCTGATGATTATGTAGTGAAGCCATTTAACCCTAAAGAGTTGATTGCCAGAATTAAGAGAAGGCTTCAATCAAGAGATATTCTCCTGGAAAAAAGAGGTTTTTAATGATGAATACAATACACATGGAGTCAGGTACCATACAAAAACTGAAAATATTATATGTTGGTGACAATCAGCACTTTATACCCGAGCTGAAAACAGAACCTTCCGTTGAGATCATTTCCTGGGAAAATGGATTACAAGCTATCAACTGGCTTACCAACCACCAGATAGATGCCTTTAATCTCAATCAGGAAGCCAATGAAGCCAATGCCATTCATTACCAACAGGTTGACGCCATCCTTTGTAGTTTATACCTTCCCGGAATGAATGCCTTCGATTTTTTCCGGGAAGTTAAAAACATCAGCTTTTTTTCTCATACACCCTTTATTCTGCTTACTCAAAAGTTCAGTTTTACCATCCGCGACCTGGCATTGCAACATGGCATCGATGATTTCTATATTTTACCGGTTCCCGCCGACCATATTATTGACCGGATCCATTTTCTTCATGAGTTTAAAAAATATCAGGCAGAGAAAAGTATTGAAGCTGCCATTTCAGATAAACCCTATCGTACTGCATTAATCAAACGGATTTTTGATGTTTTATCCGCCGGAACAGCCTTACTGCTGCTTTCTCCGCTTCTTTTACTGGTGGCTTTGGCCATCCGGATGGAATCAAAAGGCAAGGTGTATTATATCTCAAAACGGGTAGGCGCCAATTTCAAAGAGTTCGATTTTTACAAATTCAGATCGATGTACCCGGATGCTGATAAACGGCTGAAAGAAGTAGAGCATCTTAATCAGTACAAGGATAATGAAGTAGAGCTGTTTTGTACGGAATGCGCCAAACTTCCACAGGGTAGCTACTGCAGTCCTGTGGTATTTTACGACAATGAAAGGATTTGTGAAAGAATGTATATCATCCGTAAAAATGCCAAAAAAGCCTTCCTGAAAATACCGAATGATCCGCGCATCACGAAAGTTGGGAATTTCATCAGAAATACCAGCATTGATGAACTCCCTCAGCTGATCAACGTGATAAAAGGAGATATGTCGATTGTTGGCAATCGTCCACTGCCTGTCAATGAAGCCAATGCCATTACCAAGTCGATCTGGGCACGCCGGTTCCGGGCAGCTGCCGGTCTTACCGGATTATGGCAGGTAGAGCTGAGAGGAAAGGGAGGTTTTATGTCGGAAGAAGAAAGATTTCGCCTCGATGTAAAATATGCTGAAAATAATACTTTCTGGGGCGATATCAATTTAATTTTCAGAACGTTCAAAATTTTTGTACAAAGGGAGAATGTTTAATGATGTTGACCATCACACTAAAGGTAATCTCGTTTCATCGCTTCGGCCTCATGATCGTTTTCTTGTGCGGTTTACAGACATTCATGTATGCCCAGGAGGAAAAAGAACCTGCTTTCAACCCGCTTATCGATGATATTATCCTGAAACTCCCTTCACTTCAGACTCTGATCGATTCAGCTGTTGCCAATTCACCCAAAGTAAAATTCCAGGACGCTACCATTGGAATTTTCAGACTGAATGCTGACATCGCCAAAATCGACTATCTCAGAAACTTTGTTCTTCAGGCCGGTTTTGGAAAAGCAAATTACTATAACTATTCCCTAAACGAAACCTCATCCTCCGCTCCTACCGAGTTTCTTTCCAACCGTGATGAGATGCGCTACAACTTCGGAGCCTATATAAATTTCCCGATTATCGACATTTTTGACCAAAAATCCATTGTCAGACGTACCAAACTGGAAATGGAACAGGCTTACCATCTTCGTGACGAACGTATTATGGAAATCAGGCAAACTGTAATTACTTTATATGAAGAAGTAGTTCTGAGACAAAAGACCCTGAAAATCATGAATGAAAACCAGCAAACCACTACCTTACAGGTTAAAATGGGCGAACGTGAATTTTTAAACGGGAAAATCTCTATATCCGACTGGTCAAGACTGATAGATATCAATGCCAGGGGACAATATAATTTTGAAGAAGAAATATCCAGATTTAAAATTGCCTATCTCTTATTGGAGGATATCGTCGGAATGAAATTTAATCTCCTTAATCAATTGGATTGAAATGCTTAACATCATTCAAATATTAAGGATTTTTAAACGTCACTGGCTGTTGCTGATATCAGTGCCGGTAATTCTGGCTCTTCTGGTTGTTTATCTTACCCGGAACCCAGTGCTGATATATAGCAGCAAAACCATTATTTACACAGGAATAGCCTCCGGTTACCGTCTTGATCAGGAAGCTAAAATTGACTTTTTCGCGATAAACAACAGCTTTGATAACCTGATTAATCTGGTGAAATCCAGGCAAACCCTCGCAGAAACATCCGTCAGGCTGCTTACCCAGAATCTTATGCTGGATGAGCCTGTCCAAACTTACATCAACGGGAAAAATTACCGGGAACTTCACAAAATGGTTCCACAATATGTTAAAGACCTGGTAGTTAAACCCAAACTTAAAGACTCCATATACTATGAGGCCGCTTACAGGAGATCGGTCGCCAATCTCATGAACCTCATGAATTCAAGCGATACGAATTTTGTATACGAGTTGACCAATTTTGTTCATAAGCATTACAGTATAAGAGCCTTGTCCTCTGTCTCAGTGAAACGGATCCAGAATTCCGACCTGATTGAGGTTTCCTATGAAAGCGACGATCCGGGAATTACCATGCAAACCCTCCGGATATTATCAGAGGTTCTTATGGAAAATTACAGAGGGCTGAGAGAAAATTCCAGTGATGTGATCGTCAGGTATTTCCAGGAACAGGTCAATCTCGCCATGTTAAGGCTTAAAGCAGCAGAAGACAGATTACTCGCATTCAATGAACAAAACAAGATTATCAATTATTACGAGCAAAGTAAATTCATCGCTGAAAAAAAGGAAGACCTCGAGGTGAATATTGCCGAGGAAAAAATGAAATATGCCGGCGCTGTTGAATCCCTAAAAAAGGTGGAAGAAAAGCTCCAGGTGCAGGGACAAATTCAAAATATAACCGACGGACTCATCAATAAAAGAAATTCCCTGGCCGAAATAACCGAAAAAATAACCATCAACGAATTATATAACGAACAGGATACAGCCACCAAACGTAAGCTGGCCGGTCTCAAACACCAGGCACAAAAAATCCGGGAACAGATAAATGATGATATAGGCTTGCTGTACCGGTTCCAAAATTCCATTGAAGGCCTTCCCATCGATGAAATCCTCACGAAATACCTCGATAACCTCGTTGCCTTTTCTGAAAGCAAGGCCGGTTTGGATGTTTTGTACGACAGGCAGAATAACTTCATGAAAAACTATGAGGTTTTTGCTCCCTTAGGGGCTACACTGAAAAGGATAGAACGAGAAATTGACGTTTCGGAACAGGAGTACCTCTCTTTGTTACACAGCCTTAATCTGGCAAAACTCAAACAACAAAACCTGCAGCTGGCCACTAATATCAAACCGGTTGACAAACCCTATTTCCCATTGGCTGCCAAACCTTCGAGCAGAAAAATGCTGGTGATTGTGGCCGCTTTGTTTGGATTTATTTTCGTTGCCTTTTCATTGCTTGTAGCTGAGTATCTCGACAGAACTATTAAGACACCTGCCAGAGCATCTAAACTTACAGGTTTGGAATTTGTTGGGATGATGCCCAGACTTACCGATAAATTATCGGCTTATAACATGGGATTTATCAATAACCGGTTAATCGAACTGGCTACCCATGGTATAAAAATGAAATTACCTAAGGAAAACCCTGGCGTTAATAATGAATATAAAATATTAATATTCAGCACTATGAGTAAAGAAGGAAAAACCTTCATTGCTCACAGAATCGTTGAAAAACTCCGGTCAGCCGGAGAACGCGTACTTTTTCTCAATTTTTATAAAAATGGCTTTTATGAAGATGACGACACCGGGGAAGAAATAAACCAACCTGAATATGATCAGGAAGAGGATCCACCCGGTGAAGTTGTAAAAAAGGGTTTCTTATCGAAATTGACACGATTGCTAAAACCTTCAGATACAGATGAGATTCAACCAAAAATCCCGAGGAATGAAAACAATGTAATTTATAATATCCGGGATGATTTCAGTTCTTTGGAATCCCTGGATGAGCTTGCCGGTTCACCGGCTCTCCAGGCTGAAAAAAACCACAGATACATTTTTCTTGAAATACCCTCTATTATTTACAATTCCTATCCTATAAATGTAATCCGGACGTTCAATCATGCTGTGTTGGTTTGCAGGGCAAACCGGGAATGGAAAGAGGCTGATGAAGCAGCGTTGGAACATTTCAAGGAAATCTTTGGAAACAATATTACTGTATTTCTTAATGGTTCTGAAATCCAATATACCGAATCGATTCTTGGAGAATTGCCTAAAAAAAGATCCCGGCTTACACGACTCCTGAAACGTATTCTCAGAATGCAGTTTTATTCGAAATATTCACTGAATAAAATTCTGTAAGGTGGCCTCCTTGATCAAATCAGTTGTGACCAATAAGAATTTCCTGTCGCTGGGAAATAATGCGGTAATTGGGATTTTCGGCTTCCTGAACTTCATGGTGCTGGCCAGAACCCTTTCAGTATCCATGCTGGGAGAATGGGTCCTATATGTAGCCAGCGCCGGGTTTATTGAAATGTTCAGGTTCGGGATTAACCGGGTGGCCATTATCAGGTTTATTTCAGGGGCAGATACTGAAAGCAAAAAGAAGCTTATCGGCTCTAACTGGTATATCGGATTATGGACTACGGTCCCAATCTCAGTTATTCTTCTGCTTATCCTGGTTTTTGCCCGCGAACCTATATCTTCTTCAGGATATTACTACTTTTTTGCCTGGTACCCGTTACTTGCCATTCTTAATTTACCCTTTAACAATGCCATATCAGTCCTGCAAGCTGAACAACGATTTGGTCCAATCCTTTTTATGCGGGTGTTTAACAATGGCTTGTTCTTCACTTTCCTGATAATCAATTATTTTTTTCTGAACTGGGGAATACAAAATATCGTTTTTGCCAATTTGGCAATTAATCTACTCAATTCATTAATAACCATTATTTTAGGTTGGGATGGTATTAAATACTTCAGGCATTGGGACCGCGAGACGAATAGAAAAATCCTTAATTTTGGTAAGTTCTCCACAGGTACCCTTATAGGTACCAACCTGATAAAAAGCGCTGATACTTTTTTACTCGGATTAAGCCCATTCGGCACTGAAGCAGTGGCACTTTACAGCATTCCTTTGAAATTGACAGAACTTCTTGAAATGCCATTGAGAAGTTTTATTGCGACCGCGTTTCCTTCTATGTCGAAAGCCAGTATACAAGGCAAACTCAACGAGGTTAGAAGATTATACTACCTGTACTCAGGTTCCATAACACTGCTTTTTATACCCATCTGCCTGTTTAATCTGGTTTTTGCTTCTTTTTTTATCGGGATTTTTGGGGGCGAAAAATACATGTACAATGAAACCTGTATCATACTCTTCAGAATATTTACCATATACGGACTTTTATTACCGATCGACCGGTTTTCAGGGGTAGCACTCGACAGCCTTGACCGTCCGAAGAAAAACTTCTACAAAATCATAGTAATGGCCTCCATCAATATCATTGGCGACCTGGTTGCCATCTATGTATTCAAATCAATACTCGGAGTAGCCTTTACTACCATCCTGGTAACCCTGGCAGGGATGCTTATCGGGGTTGCCTTTCTGAATAAGGAGATATCAGTAAGATTTTCCCCAATATTGCCGGAAGGCATCATTTTTTACAGGGAGTTCTGGCAAAAGATCAGAAATCGTGATATAAGAACCTGAATATTATGATACCGGCAAATCCACTGGCCCAAAAATCCGGTTCACACCGGATTCATACCATACCCGGTATCATTTTTATGACCGGAACTGCCGTTGTAGGGGCTTTTCTCATAGCCAAAGGGGGTATTGTGATGGGTGCCCTTCTCGTCATGATGCCATTTATCCTCACCTTCCTTTATGTATTGTTTCAGGATCAGAAATTTGGAATATATTCAGTAATAGTACTTAGTTTTGCGGTTATGGGTATTTCCAGATATATAAAAAATGTCCCTTTCGGGTTAGCCATCGACGGGGTATTAATTATGTGCTATCTGGGAATGTTTTTTAAAGAATTCCAGAATAAAATAAAATGGAAAAGGGCAGGCAGTGAACTTACACTTCTTGCTGCAATCTGGTTCGGGTATGCGCTTTTCCAACTGGTAAATCCCGAAGCATTGAGCAAGGTAGCCTGGTTTTATGCCATGAGGGGAGTAGCTTTATATATGTTTCTTATTATTCCGCTGGTTTTAATTCTGTTTGATGATTTAAGTCAGTTGAAGAAAATCATTTACATTTTTGGAACCATATCAATCCTGGGAACGCTGAAAGCCGCACAGCAAATATATCTGGGTCCTGACCCTTTCGAAAAAGCCTGGCTCGACGGAGGAGGTTCACTTACCCATGTATTGTTTGGAAAACTGAGAGCATTCTCCTTTTACAGTGATGCCGGACAATTTGGTGCCTCCCAGGCTCATGCCGGTGTTCTGGGTACCATTTTGTTCTTCAACTCAAAATCAACCAAAGAAAAAATTTTTTTTGCTACCATGGCGATTTTTGGATTCTGGGGTATGCTACTCTCCGGTACTCGTGGCGCCATAGCCGTTCCAATGGCAGGACTCTTCATATATCTGTTCCTTACAAAAAATATCAGGGTTTTATCAGTAGGTATAGTGATGATGCTGATGGCCTTCATTTTTTTTAAATATACCATGATTGGAAATAATGTTGACCAGATCCGGAGAATGAGAACCGCCTTCGATCCCAACGATGCTTCACTCCAGGTACGGCTTGAGAACCAGCGCCGTTTAAAAGTGTATATGGCAACCCGTCCTTTCGGAGGTGGTATAGGAGCTGCCGGTAACTGGGGACAGCGATTCAGCCCGAACGGTTTCCTGGCTAACGTACCCACCGACAGCTGGTATGTCATGATTTGGGCAGAGCAGGGTATAATCGGACTGACACTACACCTGATCATCCTGTTTTATATTATCGGAAAATCCTCCTTTTTAATTATGTTTGTACTTAAAGACCCTGAAACCAAATCCTATATGATGGCGCTTACTTCCGGGATGCTGGGCATTATGGCGGCTTCTTACGGTAACGGAGTATTAGGACAGAATCCAACCGGACCGCTGATTTATACTTCCATGGCATTTCTGTTTCTTTCTACCAAAATTGATCCTGTCCTCAAAGCTGAAAAGTTACAACCAAAAATCATAAAAAATACTAAAATAATATTATAATTATTTTTTTGGGTAATTTAATCACAGATTTCAAAACGCTCTTTGTTTTCGCTAAAACCTTACTAATTAAATATTTATATGGAGTATCTGTTGTTATTTTTAAAAGTATTTGAAATAATAATCCTGATCTATCTGGGTTTTACGGCAATTTATCTCTTCATTTTCTCCCTGGCCGGTTTGTTCCGGCATAAAGTACAGGATAACGGTACTCAAATTACACGCAGAATCGCTGTTCTTATACCGTCTTATAAAGAAGATGCCGTAATAGTTGAAGTAGCCGAAGAAGCCCTCAAACAGGATTATGAAAAATCATTATATGATGTGGTGATAATAGCCGATTCTTTGAAGCCTGAAACCTTGGATAATCTCAGAAAACTTCCGGTTATATTAATAGAAGTATCATTTGAGAAAAGCACGAAATCCAAGGCTTTAAACAAGGCCATGTCTCAATTACCTGATAATTACTATGACATAGCAGTTATTCTGGATGCTGACAATGTGATGGAATCCGATTTTCTGAGCCGGATTAACCGGGCATTTTCCAGCCATCTTTTAGCGCTCCAGGGTCACCGGGTAGCTAAAAACCTGAATAACCACCTGGCCATCCTCGATGCCCTGAGTGAAGAAATCAACAACCATATTTTCAGGGCAGGTCACAGAACCCTTGGTTTATCTGCAGCTCTGATCGGATCCGGAATGGCCTTCAAATACGACTTTTTTAAGGATATGATGCTGAATATTAAAGCCATTGGTGGATTTGATAAAGAAATTGAACTGAAAATGCTTAAAGACGGTCAAACCATTGAGTACCTCCATGATGCTTTGATTCTCGATGAAAAAGTATCCCACTCAGATGTATTTTCCAACCAGCGCCGCCGATGGCTCTCCGCCCAGATGCATTATGCCCGCTCTATCTCCGATGGATTTAAACACCTGATCCTGAAAGGTAATTTTGACTATTTCGATAAAGCATTGCAAATGGTACTGCCACCCAGAGTTATCTTATTAGGGTTTATCATCATTTTTACAGTCATAGCTTTTATTTTTAATTCCACTCTCTTTTCTGTATGGCTCACTGTTGTGGCAGTCACTTTTCTGGCATTCCTTTTCGCAATTCCGGCAGGATTAATGAATATCAGAACCCTGAAATCATTGTTTATGCTTCCCATGGGATTCATTCTAATGGTCAGATCACTGCTTAAAACCAAAGGGGCAAACAAACAGTTTATTCATACCCAACATGCGTCCAGAGAAAAACTTTCAAAATAAAATATAATGTACAGATTTTTAGGTTCTTTTAATGCTGATTCAGGTACCATAACCCTGAGTGAAAAAATCCCGGAACTGGTTATTTCAGGGAATCTGATAATGGATAAAAATATTGAACAGGCCGGTACAGAAGAACAACGGGTTTTCTGCTGGGGGCATATTTACAACCAGAAGGAAATCTCAACGAAATATAATTTACACATTGAGAATGCGGCAGATTTACTATTTCAATTGATTAATAAGGCCGGAATTAGCGGACTCAGACAATTGGACGGTGAATTCACATGGGCCTTGCAATCCGGAACTGAAACCAGGATAGGCAGAGACCGGCATGGAGCCGGCCCTCAGGTTTATTACAACCGGGATCATTTCTGGTCACGCCTCGATGACATACACTTGCTGCCATCCTTCCAACCTGAGCCCGACATGAATTCACTGTATGTCTTTCTGGCTCTCGGTAATATCAATTCACCCCATACTGCTTTTAAATCGGTAAAGAAAATCCCTCCTGGTCATATCCTTACTTTTAAAAATGGAAATTTTGAATTAGAACATTTGTTTGATTTTAACGATTATTTTTCCAATTGGGGAAATACCAGATTATCTGAACAGGATATCCTGATCCAGTACGAAGAGTTGCATAAAAAAGCCATCAAAAGAAGAATTGAAGGTAAGAAAAATATAGCATTACTGATCAGCGGAGGTTATGATTCAGGAGGCAACATCGCTGCATTCCGTGATTTATACTCCCAAAAAGCAGTGTCAGTCTCGGTAGGATTCAAGGATGATCCCTGGTCAGAAGTTCCACTGGCTAAGCTGGTATCTGAAAAAAACGATATCGATTTTTACGCCTACCTTATTGACGGTTCAGAAATAAATGACATACCCCGCATCATAAAGCATTTCGGCGATCCCTTCCAGGAAAGCGGACTAATGGTTAACTATTGTGCCATGAATTACGCCTCCACCCTTAAACCCGACCTGATTCTGGGAGGAGATGGAAATGACCAGTATTTTGGTACCTCGGCCCGCGAAGTAGCCATTAACTATCTCACCAAAAAATCTGGATTGATGTTGCTTCAGAAACTGTTATATAAAATATCTCAGAGCGAACGCTTTAACAAGGATAATTTCAATTTTAAACTGTTGTTTGAAAATGAGAAAATTCTGCATGTTTTTGGAGGTGATAACTTCGGACTGCTACCCTCCCATATCAGGAACCTGACTCTAACCAACCATAAAACGGATCCGTTTGCCCTGAATCAAAAAGTAGTATTCAAAACGGGATCCTTCGATGATTTTTATGTCTCTCATAACTATTTCAAAGATATCCAGAAAGTTATCAATGAAGTAATCCTTTTTAAAGCCTCCAGAATGGCCGATTTCTTTGGCAATCATATTACTTTCCCGTATATGTCCACCGACATCTATGAATTTCTCAAACAAATTCCCAGAACCATGAAATGCCGGGGCAGTTATACCGATTTACTGAAAGGAAAAGGCGTCAGTAAATATACCCACAAAGCCTACCTGAAACCCAGATTGCCATTGGAAATTACGGCTCGCAAAAAGCAGGGCGGATTTGCACCGCTCCCGCTGTTCTTCAAAGATGCCGAGCGCAGGAAAAAGATCATGGAATACCTGCGGAATTCTTCATTTGCCCGACAATATTTTAAACCGGAAGAACTGAACAAATTCCTCATGATTTTGGAACAATCATTCACAGGAAGTACATATTGGTTCTGGTATAAACAAATTCAGGCATTCAGGTTGTTTAACCTGTTGGTTCTCACCGTTTGGTGGGATATCTATATCAACCGGAATTATTCAGAAAATCTAAGTCATTACACCCATTAATTTTACCCGAACCATGAAAATAGGAATCGAAGGTCAACGGCTATTCAGAAAGAAAAAGCATGGCATGGATATGGTCGCCCTTGAGCTGATCAGGAATCTTCAGCTCATCGATAGAATAAATGAATACTTCATCTATATTGCTCCGGATGAAGATACCGGTTGCCTGACAGAAACTCCAAATTTCAGGATCAGGGTACTCGATGGTGGTTTCTACCCGAAATGGGAACAGATGGTATTGCCTAATGCCGCTGAAAAAGACGGGGTGGATATCCTACATTGCACGAGCAATACAGCTCCGATCCGGACTAACATCCCCATGGTGGTGACCCTGCACGATATCATTTATCTCGAAAAATCATTTGTTGGGATTCTGAAAGGAAAAGGTACTGCCTATCAACGCTTCGGAAATATTTACCGGCGTTATATTGTTCCTAAAGTTGTAAAAAAATGTAAAACTCTTATCACGGTTTCTGAGTTTGAGAAAAACCGTATCAGGGATTTCTTCAAAATCGATGATATCAAGGTTAAAGCAGTTTACAACGGAGTAAGTGAACATTTCAGAAAAATTGAGGATCCGCTGGAACTGGAACGGATCAGAATTAAATACCATTTACCGGAACAATATTTTTTTCATCTCGGAAATACCGATCCGAAGAAAAACACCAAAGGGGTACTGGCAGCCTTTTCCGATTTCCGGAAAAAAACCGGTCTCGACATACCCCTGGTGATGCTTGATTTTGAAAAATCTGAACTGGAAAAACTGGCACAGGAAATCAATGATCCCGACATTATCAACCACATTCACCTTACCGGTTATGTGATAAATACCGACCTTCCGGCGATTTACAGTATGTGTTCCGTTTTTCTGTATCCCTCTCTGCGCGAAAGCTTTGGAATTCCCATACTGGAAGCGATGGCCTGCGGCGTCCCCGTGATTACGGCCAATACCTCCAGTATGCCGGAAGTTTCAGGTGATGCCGCTTATTTTGTAAACCCCTTCAATTACGGGGAGATCACTCAGGGAATCATCAAAATCCTGAATGATGAATCATTACGGAAAAGCCTGGAACAAAAAGGTATTCAAAGGGCTGCCATGTTCTCATGGCGCTCCATGGCCGAATCAGTATTAAAACTATATGAAAACCTCCATGCTCAGAAAACCTAATTGTTGATACAGGTTTAAATCATTAAAATGCAGTAAATTATGATACAAGGAAAAAACTTTATCATCATCGGAATACAACCCTGGGATATTGCCATCGGTAGTAATTGTAAAAATATTGCTGAAGAAATTGCCAGGAACAACAAGGTACTGTTTGTTAACTTGCCATTAGACAGAATTACCCGTATCAGGGAAAAATCCACCCCAAAAATTCAGAAAAGGATAAGGATTATACAAGGTAAAGAACCTGATATTGTTGAAATTGGTCCGAATATGTGGAACCTGTACCCCAAAACAATGATCGAATCTATCTCATGGATAAAAAACCCATGGATATTTGATTTTCTGAATAAACGAAATAATGCCGCATTTTCGCGCAACATCAGGGAAGCTGCTGCAAAGCTTGGTTTCAGGGATTATATTCTGTTCAATGATAATCACATGTACCTGGGTATGTATATTAAGGAAATGATCACCCCTGAGTTGTATGTTTATTATATCCGGGACTATCTGATCAAGAATTTCTACTGGAAAAAACATGGCGTGCGTATTGAACCTCAGGTTATCAGAAAAGCAGATCTGGTTGTGACCAATTCTACCTTTTACGAAGAATATGCCAGGCCTTTCAACCCAAATTCGCATATGGTAGGACAAGGATGTGATCTCACTCTTTTTAATCCTGAGATGCTTCCCGAAAAAGTTCCGGTTGACATTGCAGCCATTAAAAAGCCCGTTATCGGCTATATTGGTGCCCTGTCAGGCCGTCGTCTCGATATTTCACTAATCGGGTTTATTGCCAGTCAAAGACCTGACTGGAATGTCGTTTTAGTAGGTCCTGAAGATGAGGCATTTGCAAAATCAGATCTCCACAAAATGTCCAATGTCCATTTTCTGGGATCAAAACCACCGGAAGAATTACCGGTATATCTGAATGCCTTTGATGTTGCTTTCAATCCACAGGTAATGACAGAGGTTACCATTGGCAATTACCCAAGAAAAATAGATGAATACCTGGCCATGGGCAAACCCACCCTGGCTTCCCCTACCAAGGCTATGGAATACTTCGGAAATTATGTATATCTCGCTGCCACTCCGGAAGAATATGTAAAAAAGATCGAAATTGCCCTGCAGGAAGACTCAAAAACACTTCAGGCCGGCAGACGGGAATTTGCCACTCAGCACAGTTGGACCAATAATGTGGAGAACATCTATTCTCACATTTCTGCCACTGCTGAGAGAAAAGGCATTAGTCTTTAAATAATTGATTATCATTAATTTATATTAATAATCTGTAAATAACATACCGATGGGACTTGTTCAAAAAATCAAATCCAATCCAGGCCTTAAAAAGTTCGTTCACTGGCTGATAACACCATCCAGAAATCCGAGACCCCGATTGTTCATCCGGTGGTTTGTCAACCCTTTTTTTCATAAGAAAGGCAAAAATGCCGTAATTCGCAGAATGTCAAGAATTGATGTTTTTCCGTGGAACCGGTTTGAAATCGGTGAATTGACAACCATCGAAGATTTTACAGTAATTAACAATGGTTCAGGAAATGTGATTATGGGAAACAAGGTGCGTGTAGGGATCGGTACTGTTATCATTGGTCCGGTTACCATGGGAAACGGATCGGGAACCGGCCAGCATGTATTCATCAGCGGTTTCAATCATGGATTCAGTGACGGAAACCGCAACTCATCGGAACAACCACTGGATATCCGTCCGGTTATCATCGAAGATGAAGCGCATATTGGTGCCAATTCGGTAGTACTTGCCGGGGTAACCATCGGGAAAAGATGCCAGATTGGAGCCGGTAGTGTAGTGACAAAAAACATCCCTCCTTTCTCGGTCGCCGTGGGAAACCCGGCGAGGGTCATCAAACAGTTCAACCATCAGACTCAAAAATGGGAAAAAGTCCATAATTCCAAATAAACTCATTCCATATGACTACCATAGCTATCATCTTCTGGATTTTTGTTTTTATCATTTTCTATACATACTTAGGATATGGTATTCTTTTATTTTTCATGGTAAAAATTAAAAGGATTTTCTGTAAGAAAAAATCGCAAATAGTACCTGGTTATGAACCTGATGTTACCCTTTTTGTAGCTGCCTACAATGAAAAGGATTTTGTAGATGCCAAGGTTCAGAATTCATACTCCCTGGAATATCCTAAAGAAAAAGTTCGCCAGATATGGATCACCGATGGCTCAAATGATGGCACTCCGGACATTTTAAAGCGATATGACGGTGTTGAAGTGTATCATCAACCCGAAAGACGGGGCAAGATTGCGGCGATGAACAGGGGCATCCAATTCATTAAAACACCCATTGTCATATTTTCAGATGGAAACACCATGCTGGGAAAAGAGTCGATCAGAAGGATTGTAAACCTGTTTGCCGATCCTGCAGTAGGTTGTGTTTCGGGTGAAAAAAGGGTAAGGCATGAAGGCATGGAAAGTGCAGCAGCCACAGAAGGTATTTACTGGAAATATGAATCGACCCTCAAAAAATGGGATGCTGAACTGAATTCAGTAGTGGGCGCTGCCGGTGAATTGTTTGCCGTAAGAACCGATCTGTTTGAAGAAGTGGAACCTGATACTCTGCTTGATGATTTTATGGTTTCCCTGCGAATAGCCATGAAAGGTTATAAAATCCAGTATGATCCGGAAGCATATGCCCTCGAAAATCCTTCTGCAAATGTTAAAGAAGAATTGAAGCGCAAAATCAGAATATCAGCGGGAGGCATTCAATCTGTTATAAGACTCAAAAGCCTGCTCAATCCATTCAGATATGGTCTGCTCTCCTTTCAATATATCTCACACCGGGTACTTCGCTGGACACTGGCCCCTCTCGGTTTGGTCGTTGCTTTTCTGTTCAATCTGTTATTGGTTGCCCAAACAGGATTTCTAAATACTGAAAGCATTTATTTCTGGACATTTCTGGGTCAGCTTGCCTTTTATCTGGCCGTCATTATCGGTTGGACACTCGAAAACCGGAAAATCAAGATCAAAATATTTTTTATTCCCTATTATTTCTTCATTATGAATTATGCAGTGTTCCTGGGATTCAAACGATTTATCAAGGGAAAACAGTCCGTAAACTGGGAACGGGCCAAAAGAGGATAACCAGAAGATTACTGACTGTACTATCTTACTCTGACTACTTTAACATCAAAAATCAGGGTAGAATAAGGGGGAATTTTTTCACCTTGTCCTTTTTCACCATAACCCAGATTGGAAGGTATAATGAGCGTGGCCTCACCGCCTTCCTTCATCATAGCGATCCCTTCATCCCAGCCTTTTATCACCCTTCCTTTTCCCAGTGTAAAATCAATGGGTTTTCCGCGATCATAGGAACTGTCGAAAATAAGACCGTCCAAAAGCTTGCCTGTATAATGCACCTCAACAACACTTCCCGGGGTAGCAGGTTTACCTGTCCCTTTTACTTTTTCAAGAAAATACAACCCTGATGCCAGGGGTGGTGTTTTAATATTTCTGACCTGAAGATACTGATTCAGTTTATCCATTTCTTCTTTAAAATACTTATTGCTCAAAGCTTTATCCCTTTCAGCCTGCTCAATGGCCAGTCTTTCATAATCAACTTTCGATAAAACATTAACCAGTTCAACATCACAAATCAGCGGAGTAAATGGCTCAATAATGCCACTCCTGCCCCTTTCGCCAAAAGCCAGTGCTGATGGTATGATCAGTTTGGCCCTCGACCCCTGGTTCATTTTGAGGATTCCTTCACTCATGCCTTTTGTATCAAATGGTTTACCCAATTCAAATTCAGCGGGTTGATTCTCCACATAGGTGGAGAAGATCTGCCTGCCGTCCAGGTGGCTCATAATAAAATGCACGGTTACCATATCACCGTTCTGGGCATTGGGCCCAGTCCCTGGCGACAATGGGATAAAATACAATCCGGATTTATCCGGTTTTACTTTAAGATTATACTTTTCGAGATACTTTTCTATCTCAGCAGGTTCATTTTCCTTTCTCAGCATAATTTCTTTTTCAACCTCAAGCCGGAATTCTTCAATAGAAACGGATTTAAGCAGGCGTATTTCAAAGAAAAGATCTTTACCCTTAACGAAATCGGGTATCGTATCCTTTCTGAGTGATTTCCTGAAAAATTCCTCAGGTTTAATCACAAACCCGGCACTGTCGCCCACTTTCATCATGGAAAGCGCTTCAAAAAGGTCAGCAGGATAATTGGCAGTATCAAAAGGTACCGGAATAAGCGCTTCTCCTCCATATTCTTTTGCATTGAATAATATCGTGTCTTTCAGTCCATACTGATAATTTAAAGTAAGAATATCACCCGGGGCCGGCGCCTTTCCTTCCTGGCTCTGCACATAAAAACGGTAGTATAGTCCACTGGAAGATTTTTGATATCCTTCATATTTTACCTGACATCCCTGGAAAAATAGTACCAGGAGAAATATTGAAATTATTGATTTCATTGAAAAAAATTATTGATTCTCTGTAAAATAAACACTGATGTACTTGTTATATACAAGGGCTGCAAAGATAATATTAAGGGCGCAAATTTAAATGCCAGCAGCTATACAGAAACAAAAAGAGGCTGTCTGATTCGGCAGCCTCTTTCTTATAATTTCCTGATCGGTTATTTAATATCGAGCAGTTCTACTTCAAAAACCAGTGTTGAAAATGGTTTGATGGTTGGGCCGGCACCCCGGTTACCGTAACCAATACTTGAAGGAATGATGAGTTTGGCTTTTCCTCCTTTTTTCATCAGAGCAATCCCTTCATCCCATCCTCTGATCACCTGACCTTGTCCGAGTACAAACTCAAAAGGCTGATTACGATCGAGTGAAGAGTCAAACTTGGTACCATCCAGTAATGTACCGGTATAATGTACTTTAACAGTTTTTCCGGCTGCTGGGGCTGGTCCGTTACCGGCTTTGGTTTCAATATAGTACAATCCGCTCGCGGTGGGAGCTACCGTAATATTGTTATCAGTGATGTATTTCTGGATCAGTACAGGTTCATTCTTTTCGGCATTTTCACGATCTACCCGTTGCTGCATTTGTTCCGGGCTTTCAGGTTTAATATCCACTACTTTCATGTGAAAATAAAGGTCCTTAACAGAATCAAACATAGGAGGTACCTGCGGGCTGCGGAGGGTTTTCATAAAAAATGAATCAGCCTGGAAAATGAACGATACACTATCACCCTTATGAACCATGGCCAGCGCCTCATTCAGATCGCCTTTATACATCGATTTGGAAAGCATAAATTGTATGGGTTGTTTCGATTTGTCAAGTATAGAATCTTTTGATCCGAATGAATAGTTGAATGTAATGGTACTCCATTCTCTTGCCATTGTGGTATCTTTACTTTTTTCATGGAAAAGATACTGGATTCCGTTAGGGCCTTCTTTAAATTTTTTCTGGCTGCAGGCAACAAAGGATATCATAACCAGAAACAATACAAAAATTCCAAGGTTTTTCTTTGAGTTCATTTTTTAAAGTTAAGTTTGAAAATGATATTGGTTAAAATTGTGCGCAAAATTACTCTTTTTTCAAAACAAATGTTAAAACTTCATATTAATCCCGAAGCAATTCACTACCTCAATTGTACACAGGGATTGTGTTTTCCTAATTCATCCTTATAAATTGGTAACAGACTTTCAAATAATTCAGTGGTTTTCTCAATGGAATGATACGAGTTGGCACCGGCAGCATTCTTGTGCCCGCCGCCATTAAAATGTTCCCGTGCAAATGCATTCACCGAAAAACATCCTTTCGATCTGAGAGAAATACGCACAAGTTCCTTTCTTTCTGTAAACAGAGCAGAAAGTTGAATGCCATCGATAGATAACGGATAATTAACAAGTCCTTCTGTATCTCCTACCTGGTATTTGTACCTGTTCAGGTCGTCCTGAGTAAGAAAAATGTAGGCGGTATGGTACTGTGGAAATACTTTCATCCGGTCACTCAGACTGAATCCCAATAAACGCATCCGATGCTCTGAATAGGTATCATATATGAGACGGTGAAGGAGTTCCGTGTCAATGTTAAACTCAATCAGATCAGCAACGGTTCTCCAGGTTGCAGGATTATTGCAGGAATAACTGAAAGAACCTGTATCAGTCACAATCCCGGTATAAAGACATTCGGCGATATCCTTATCAAGATAAATCCCATAACCGGCTTTCATAAGAAAATCATAAACCAGCTCAGAGGTTGAGGATTTCTTTACATCTGAGATCAACAGGTCGAAATCCGATACAACCGGTTCCAGATGATGATCTATCAATATTTTGAATGCTTTTGACAATTCAATAACATCCTTCATTTTATCCACCCGGTGGATGGCATTATAATCCATGGAAAAAACCAAATCAGACTGAAGAATGAGTTCATCACAGACAATTGGATTTTCATCATAAACTAATATTGAACCGGCTCCAGGTAACCATTCCAGAAAGCCCGGAAAAGCATTGGGTACAATTACCTGTGAATGGTGGCCAAGCTTGGAGAAAACATGCGACAAGCCCAAAGTGGATCCAACAGCATCACCATCCGGGTTTTGATGAGATGTTAATACAATTCTGCGTGGTTTCCCGTTAAGAAATGAGTACAGCTGTTCTATAGAATTCATATTGATTCAACGAATTAGACCTGACAAAAATAGCAATTTATAAACGGATATGAAGTATATTGAAAAAAGCATATATTTTTGCACCAAATTTTTAAAACATGAAAGGAAATATCACTTTTACCATTATTAAACCATCTGCTGTTGAGGATGGATTTTCCGGCGCTATTCTCGAAAAAATCTGTTCCGCAGGTTTTAGAATCGTTTCTATGAAAATGATCAAAATATCATTGGAAAATGCCAGGGCTTTTTATTTCATTCACCATGAAAGGCCTTTCTACGACGGACTTACTCAATTTATGTCTTCAGGTCCGGTGGTTGTTGCCATCCTTGAAAAAGAAAACGCCGTGGAATCCTTCAGGGAATTGATCGGCGCAACCGATCCCGCCAAAGCTGCTGAAGGGACTGTAAGAAAACTGTTTGGACGTTCCGTTGAAGCCAATGCAGTTCATGGTTCAGATAGCGATGAAAATGCCATGATTGAAGCCGGGTTCTTTTTCGCTCTTACTGAAAGATTCTAACGATTTATTGAGCTTCGGGAAAATACTCCCTGAATGTATGATCAGTGTAGAAAATTACAATTTTTTCTACACTTTTCTTTTTTATATCGGCGTGTTCCAACAGCTTCCCGACTTTCTCAAGAGAAGCATCCCGGGGTGGTTCGCCCGGGAATGTCATGGTCTCTGAATCATGACCGGCAATATCATGTTTCTGAACTTTTTGTTCGTTCTTTTCTGGTACAGTTACCTGAAATTTTCTCTCAGTAACCGGCTCTGATTCCGGAAATTCCATGGATAGTTGCCGCTGTATATTGCCTGATTTGCCAACGGTTTCAGCCGGTCTTGCCGCCACTGTAATCTCAGCCTTACTTATTTCAGATGATGGCGCTGTAGGTACATCATAAATCATCGCACCCTTTCCAAATAACAACCAATCACTGCGTAAGTCCGGAAAAGTGTTCAATATCTTGGTAACCACATCAAGACTCGGATTATTTCGTCCCGACATGATGTGAGAAACCATCGAACGCTGTATTCCTATAGCCTCTGCAAAATCAGAATAATTCAAGTTTTTTACTTCTAATATTAACCCAATCCGTTTTATAAAATCATCCATTGTTTACATTATTATAATTAAATTTACATATGTAATAATCAATACTCAGATCCTTTTGCAAATATATGAATTACATATGTAATATTTCATATTTTCTGTTTAGCTTTAAATTATTTGGATTAATATTAGTCTTATATCTTTAAATATCAATACTTTAATTCATAATATAAAAGACAAGTAATTGGGGAAAACAAAGGCTAATTTACTTCAATAAAACATATAGATAAATGTCATAAATTACTGATATAAAATATAATATAGAAATAAATTTTAATTATCTGTTTGTTTCCACGTATTTTACAATATTATATTGTTATCCTACTAATTACATTTGTAACTTTAACATAGTTAACAGTTTAATGTATTACAAATGTGAATAATTATAAATGGATACATAAGTAACCTGTACTCTATTATTTGTTTTGTAGCCATAAACCTTGCCTCCCGCCTATGTAAAATGGTTTAACAAAAAGGAACCATACCATGTCATTTGTAAACCATACTCAGAATGCGTTAAAATCAAATTGTTTTTTTTGCCTGTATATACCTCATATATTAAGGCTTATAACTTTTCTGATTACAGCCATTTTAAAAGGGGGCATTTTACTTCATGAAATGACAACCACATGAACCGGAAATAAAAAAAGGCTGCCCTTTTTGGAACAGCCTCTTTTGAAACTTCGGGTGTGTCTACCAACTATTTTTTTGAGAGTAATCCACCCCTTTTATATATCTGGTGTTGCACGTCCACAAACGGGTTGATCCGGGCAGATTTATTTTTAGTTTTGTTGGTAACCTCTCCGGTCAGAAAATCGACTTTAATCAGATCGCCACTATCCACATCGGCCATGGAAAGCAATTCAGGGTTGTAGGTAAGAATCGGAAAAGCGGCATTAATGGCATTCCTTTCATAAATAGCGCCAAATGACTCCGCTAAAACACAGCTTATACCTAAAGAAATGAAACAGTCGACCGCTTGCTGGCGTGAACTACCTGCCCCAAAATTCTTCCCGGTAATGACAATATCTCCGGCTCTGGCTTTTTTGGCAAAGTCTTCATACCCGGCAAGATTATCGAAAGTGTATTGTCCCATTTCCTTAATATCGGTTATGGTAAGATACCTGTTATGGAAGATCATATCCGTATCAATATCGTCCTTCTTTATGAACCAGACATTTCCTTCAACCACCACTGGTCTCTTTGCACTTTCCATTCCTGTTGCTGTCATATTGGTTTTAATGATGACTTTTGAATCAAATTCAGCAGGTATTTCCGGAATTTCTTCAGGTGTAGTAATGTAACCAGCTACGGCAGACGCTGCAACAGTTGCCGGTGATGCCAGATAAACGCTGCCTTTTCCCTGTTTACCGGCAAAATTCCGGTTTCCGGTACTAATAGTGATTTCTCCGGGTCCGTTCTGGCCAACCTGTCCGGCTGCGCAACCGGCACAACCGGCATTGGAAACCAATACCCCTGCTTCTTTAAAGACTTTGATATAACCTTTATCAAGCGCTTCATTCCAGATTTCATCGGTGGCAGGAACTATTTTCAGAACTACTCCCGGCGCTACTTTTCTATTTTTCAACACTTTAGCTGCTTCAGCCAAATCCTCAATACGACCATTGGTACAACTCCCGATAAAGGCAGAGTCGATTTTAGTGCCCTTCACACTTTCAACGGGCATATCATCATGCGGATGTCCGGGCATAGCCACCATTGGCACAAAGGTGCTCAAATCCAGTTCGAATGATTTTTCATAGGTGGCATCCGGATCTGCATAAACAGGTTCACCATTCCAGCTGAATTTTTCCCTGAAAAATTTCACAACTTCAACAGATGGAGGAAATAAAATAGCGATGGCACCCATTTCAGTTCCCATCGAAGAAATAGTAACCCTCTCGTCAAGAGTCAGTTTTTCAATTTCTTCACCATAAATTTCAACGGAAAAGCCCAACAACTGGTTAGCGCCAAACCTGGCAAGCAGATTCAGTACTATATCTTTGGCGGTCAGGGCGTTGGGACGCTTTCCGGTCAGAGTTATCTTAACAGAATGGGGTACCTTGAACCAGGCTCTTCCATTTGCCCAAACAGCGGCAATATCCTGATCGCCCATTCCCTGGCCAAATGCACCGATTGCTCCCAGTATATTGGCATGCGAATCGGTTGAAACCAGAGTGCCCCCCGGAAAAACCAATCCGTTGTCGATGGCAATATGAGTACCAACACCTGTATCCACATCAAAAACCTTTATTCCCGACTGGCGGGCATACTGACGGCAATAGTGCTGATTTGCAGCATATTTCTGATCAGAACCTCCCGGATTACAATCGAAAGTGAAATAGGTCATCCTGGGATCATCAACTGTTAATCCGTTATCGACAAGGTTCTTAACCACATTGGCACCTCCAAAATCTCGGGCAATCCGGGCATCAATCAACACATCAACGATATCATCCGGTTTAACAGCTGGATTTCCCGAATGATTGGCTATGATTTTTTCAATTATTGTCATAAATGATGTTTTACATTTATTATATTATGATCTCATTACATCAAATGGTTTTCAGCATTAGATTTTTAACCGGTCACGAAAGGGTTCAAAAGTCATGAAATCAGCATGATGAACTACAAAGGCCTCGGTAGTACGTTTCACCATATCCCCTTCACCAGCGTGGGTGGCAATAATGTGGCAAACAGCCGGGGGAACACCGCATTGTTCAGCCAGTGAAACACCTGAGAAAGGATGACGAAGGTATTTACCATAATTCCCTTGTTTGGATTTTCCATTTTCATCCAGCTCATATTCCAGGAGCTTTCCTACATCAGCCAATATGGCACCGGCTATCAGCACATCCAGATCAACAGGCAGGTCATCCTTAAAGAACTTGTTCATTTGTTCGCCACAATCTCTGGCAACATGCACTACGGCCCTTTTATGTGTCATAAACGATACTTTAAGATTGGGCCCGGCCAGTAATGTAAAAGGAATAGTTTCAAGGTCGTGAGGGGTCAGAACACTCTTACTCAGTGCCAACTCCCATGTTGCTGCGGTTGTTTCACGCAAGGCCTCATCCTTTATCCAAAGTAATTCAGGCCATAATTTTAAAACTCTGTCAGTCATGATTTTATCAACTATCAGTTTTTCAAGAAATTAAAGTTTGGCAATGATGGCATCTGCCATTTTAGTGGAAGAAGCAGCGCCCTGATTAACTACATCAGGTGTTCCGCGAAGTTTCAGCATATCGTAGGTTTTTACTTTACCTTCAGCCACTACCTCCGCAACAGCTTTCTGGATTTTTGCAGAAATGGCACTTTCACCGATATGATCAAGCATCATGCAGGCGGATAATACCATTGCGGTAGGATTGACAATAGAAACAGGGTAATCGGCATATTTGGGAGCTGAACCATGAGTGGGTTCAAAAACAGCCACCTCAGGACCGATATTGGCACTGCAGGCAAATCCCAGTCCACCGGTTAATCCGGCAAATCCATCCGAAACGATGTCACCAAACATATTCCCGGCAACTATCACGTTAAAATCCTCCGGATTCTTGGTCAGCCACATCATCATAGCATCAATATTCACATCAATTACCTTGATACCAGGGTATTCATTCCTGCTCATTTCCTGGGCAATTTTCAGCATCATACCTGATGTTTCCCTGATCACGTTTGGTTTCTCACAAACGGTGATCGAACTAAATCCCTTGGTTTTTGCATATTCAAAAGCAGCTTTCACAATCCGGGAGGTGTACTTTTTGGTAAAGATCCGGGTAGACACTGCCAGTTCAGGACGTGGGCACCATTCAAAATTTTCCTTGAATTTTGGGTGCGATTTCAGTGCATCATACACATTATCCGGAGGATTCGTCCATTCAACACCGCCGTATAAACCTTCGGTATTCTGACGGAAGATCATGGTATCAACCACGGGTTCTTCAATAATTCCCCCAAATCCTCGTCTGATAAAATTCAGAGGATTTCCTGAAAATGTTTTACAGGGACGCATACAGATATCCAGGTCAAAATGCTGACGCATACTCACAATTGGGCTGTAATATGCAAATCCTTTGTCTTTTAAATCCGGAGATAATTCGGCAGCAGCTTTATCTTTTGGTTTGGAGGTGATTGCTCCAAAAAGGCCAATCTTGTGTTCTTCAAGCAGTTTCAAAGTTCTTTGTGGCAAAGGATCTCCTTCTTTACACCAGAATTCCCATCCAATATCGCCATGTACATAGTTTGCTTCGAATCCGGCTGCATCAAGAACCCGGATACATTCATTAAGAACGGTTTTTCCTATGCCGTCACCCGGCATTGCAACAATAGTTCGTTTTGCCATAATCACATTTATTATAATTTTGATTTATAAGTAATTAGCGGGTCAAAAATATATAATATTTCATCAACTATTTAAAAATTTCCCGATTTTAACAATTTAATCCAATTTTCTAAGTTTGCACAATTTTTAAAGTAAAACAGAATTGGAAATTGATCTGAAAAACCCTATATTTCTGATTTTATCCCAGATTGCTGAGGAAAAAAACTGCCCGGTTTATGTTGTAGGCGGATTTGTTCGCGATTTGTTGTTAAAACGACCCACCACCGACATCGATATCATGACGATTGGTTCCGGTATTGAACTGGCCCGTGAATTTGCTGAAAAGGCTGGAATACCTGATAAGGTTACGGTTTATAAATCATTTGGTACTGCACTGGTAAACCACCATGCATTTAAAATTGAATTTGTAGGTGCCCGTAAAGAGTCGTACCGTTCTGATTCAAGGAAACCGATTGTTGAAAACGGAACACTCCAGGATGATCAAAACCGTAGGGATTTCACGATCAATGCTTTGGCTCTTAGTTTAAACAAGAGTGATTACGGAAAGATCATTGATCCGTTTGGAGGCCTTGATGATTTGAAAAACAGGATAATCAGAACCCCTTTAAATCCGGATATTACTTACTCTGACGACCCATTGCGAATGTTCAGGGCCATAAGATTTGCATCGCAACTAAACTATATTATTGAAAATGAATCATTTGAATCAATAAAAAGAAACAAGGAACGCATTCGCATACTTTCAACAGAGCGCATTACCGATGAAATTAATAAAATACTATTGTCACCAAAACCCTCAACAGGGTTTAATCTGCTGTTTGAAACAGGATTACTTGAAATATGCATGGCTGATGTAGCCAACCTGAAAGGTGCCGAGTATATTGATGGTAAAGGTCATAAAGACAATTTCGTTCATACACTGGAAGTTCTTGATAAAGTGGCCCTGAATACTGATGATCTATGGATAAGATGGGCGGCACTGTTACATGATATCGGTAAACCGGTGACAAAAAAATTTCAGGTTGGAAGTGGCTGGACTTTCCACGGTCATGAAGTGGTTGGATCCAGAATGGTAAAAAAGCTATTCAACGAGTTGAAATTACCCCTTGGAGATAAGCTAAAATTCGTACAAAAGCTGGTTTTCATGCATCTCAGACCGATAGTGCTTGCAGAAAATGCGGTAACAGATTCAGCTGTCAGGCGATTATTGTTTGATGCAGGGGAAGACATAGACGCCCTGATGCTGCTTTGTCATGCCGATTTTACTTCAAAAAAACCCGAGAAAATAAAAAAACACCAACGAAATTTTGAAATTATCCGAGAAAAACTCATTGAAATTGAAGAAAAAGACAAGCTCCGAAACTGGCAGCCCCCTATTTCAGGAGAGATGATCATGGAAAAATTTGGCATCGGACCTTGCAGAGAAGTGGGAATTATTAAAAATGCCATCCGCGAGGCAATTCTTGATGGCCTGATTACCAATACATTTGAAGATGCCTACACACTAATGATATCAGAAGCTGAAAAATTAAACCTTTATCCTAAATAATTTTTTCAAACTAATTTTGCTATTCAGTATTTCAATTATTTTTGACCCGATTTTTAAACAGATTTTTATAACAACAAATAGAAAAAAATACCATGGTTGAAATCTACAAATTCAGGGTCCTTTCTGAAGACAATGATGAGTTTGTCCGTGATATCGAAATCAAATCTTCTCAGACTTTCAAGGATTTACACGATGCCTTCCTTAAATCAGTCAGTCTTGACGGCCGTGAACTTGCATCTTTTTTTACTTCCAATGAGTCCTGGGATAAAAATCATGAAATTACACTGATTGATATGACCGGAGATCCCGATAATGATTCTGATGAAGATGAGGAACCGGCCACCTCTATTATGGACAATACCAAATTATCCGATTTTATTGATCTGGATAATAACCGTCTTTTATATGAATATGATTTTCTGAATATTAAAACTTTCAAATTCGAATTGCTGGCCACCTCAGAAATTGAAAAAGGGGTAAAATACCCAAGAGTTACCTGGAATGTTAGTGATGTATATGATTCTTCCTTTGAGGAAGATTATATGGAAGATACTGAAGAGGAGGAAGAATATGCAGAAGAAAATGATGAAGATTTAAGGGATGAGTTGCTCCGGGAATTTGACGACCTGGTAAAAGGCGATTATGACGACGACGACGATGACGGCCGCTACTACTAGACAATTAGCAATTAGCAATTAGTAATTAGTAAATTGGAGGTGAGATTAAAGACAGGGCACTGATAGTCATCGGAGGGCCAACAGGGGTGGGTAAAACTGCTGTAGCCATAAATCTTGCACAACATTATAGTGTTCCAATAATTTCCTGCGATTCACGGCAATTCTTCAGGGAATTGAAAATAGGAAGTGGTATGCCATCCCCAGATGAGTTAAAACTGGCTGATCATCATTTTATAGGCCACCTGTCTGTGGCGGATGAATATAATGTTTCAAAATTTGAATCAGATATCCTTGAACTTCTTGATTCACTTTTTTTGGAACATAAGATAGTAATACTGGCAGGTGGCTCAGGTTTATATATTCATGCCGTGTGTCATGGTATTGACGATCTGCCGGATGTAGACTCAGAAACCAGGAAAAAAATAAAGGAATTATACCTGATCCATGGATTATCTTTTCTTCAGGAATGGCTGCAATCCGTGGATCCTGAGTACTATTCCCAAACCGATAAGGCCAATCCTAACCGATTGATGAGAGCCCTGGAGATTTATCTTCAAACCGGTTTAAAGTACTCATCCTTAAGGCATAATAAACCCAAACCCAGAAACTTTGATGTGTATAAAATTGCGTTGGATCGTCCCAGAAATGAATTACATGAGCATATAAATCAGAGAGTTGACCTGATGATTCAAACAGGGCTCATCGAAGAAGCACGTCAGTTATATCCATTACGGTATCTAAATGCATTAAACACTGTTGGATATAAGGAGCTTTTTGATTTTTTTGAAAGCCAGAGTGATCTTGATACCGCCATCGAAAAAATCAAAACCAATTCCCGTCGTTATGCCCGGCGTCAACTTACCTGGCTCAGAAAGGACCAGGAATTTAAATTCTTTCATCCTGACCAGATTCACGAGATGAAACTTGCGATCGATAATTTTCTCAAAACATAAATTTCTTGAAACAAAATACAGAACCGATGGAAACCCATGCAGATAGCCAGCCCCATATTTCAAAGCAAGTGCTTGAAATGCTTACGGTAGCCAATGAGTATTGTTACTCCATCGAAAACCATGATCAGTTTCCGAAAAATGAATTCTGCATTTTCCTGTCCAGAATTTTACCTTTGCTGTACATCAAAGGATCTTTGATCCCTGTGGTAACCGTTCAATATCCGGAAGCTACAGAACATTATGTTACGGAAGAACAATGGGAATCCATATATCATGAAATGAAAGAAGTTTTCGGAAATGATGATTCTTTCTGGTCGATGCAACATGGACAATACACCGATGAACCTGTAAAACTCGGGATTGCTGAGCTACTGACCGATATTTACCAGGACCTGAAAGATTTTGTGATTTTATATCAAAGCCCATACAATGAACAAAAAATTAATGCGGTAGATGAAGTCAGGCGACTGTACAAAACCAGATGGGGACTTAACGCTACGCTGGTACTTACCGCCATACACCTGCTGGTTTTCCCCCACGGATTGAGCGAAGAATCCGATGTTTTCGGGAATCAGTAACCGGTAGGCTCTTTCATATTTTCCTTTTTCCCCGATTTACTTCAAAACTTTTCTATTTTTGCAATTTGGAAAATTTCTAAATTGCTTTTCAAATTATGACTCTTGCTGAACTTGATCAGGGAGCTGAAGCCACGATTGTTAAATTAAAAGGAAGAGGAGCCTTCAGAAAGCGGATCATGGAAATGGGTTTTATCAAAGGCCAGAAAGTGAAAGTGATCCGTAAAGCCCCTTTGCTCGACCCAGTAGAGTACCGGGTTATGGGATATAATGTATCTCTGCGGTTAAGTGAAGCGCATCTCGTTGAGGTCAGCCTGGAGGAAATAAATGGCAGTTCACTTAATTTCGGGGACGTATCACAACGCATTGATGATGAAATATCAGGAAATGGATTGAAAAGCAGGATCATTGATGTTGCCCTCGTAGGAAACCCGAATTCAGGAAAAAGTTCCCTGTTTAACTATTTCAGCCATATCAAGGCAAAAGTTGCCAATTACAGTGGAGTAACCATAGAGGCAAAAACCGCACGATATTATTACAAGGGTTACACTTTTAATGTAACCGATTTACCCGGAACCTATTCCTTTACTTCGTACAGTCCTGAAGAATTGTATGTGAGGCAGCATATCCTGAATGAAATGCCGGATGTGATCGTTAATGTGCTGAATGCATCTGCACTGGAGCGGAATCTGTATCTTACCACCCAACTTATCGACATGGATATCAAGGTTGTAGCAGCTTTGAACATGTTCGACGAATTCAAAGAAAAAGGCGATAAATTTGACTATAAACATCTCGGTGAAATGGTCGGAATCCCCTTTATTCCAACCATTGGGACTAAAGGAACCGGAGTAAACGAACTATTGGATAAAATTATAGATGTTTTTGAAGACCGGGATACTGTACAAAGACATATTCATATCAATTATGGTGAATTTTTAGAACGTGGCATCAGAAAAATTCAGGATGCCATCTGGAAAAACAAAAACTTCACCGATCATATTTCATCTAGGTTTTATGCTATTAAACTTCTTGAAAAAGACCAATCCGCAATCTCAGAATTAAGTCATCTGGAAAATATTGCTGAAATTACAGCCATTGCGCTCGATGAAATAAAAAGAATTGAAAATAATTACAGCGAAGATGCCGAGACCCTGATTTCGGATGCCAAATATGGCTTCATAGCAGGAGGTTTGAAAGAAACTTATCGTGAAAATAAGCAAAAAAGAAAAGAAAGGACTGATACTGAGGTTATTGACACTTTCCTGACCCACCGTCTTTTTGGTTTTCCTTTTTTCCTTCTTTTTATGTGGATGATGTTTTATGCCACATTCAAACTGGGTGAATATCCTATGACTTTGCTCGAGTTGGGAGTTGGATTGATTAAGGATATTACCCAGAACATAATGCCCGATGGAATGCTGAAAGATCTCGTTTCAAACGGAATTATTGATGGAGTAGGTAGTGTGATCGTTTTTCTGCCCAATATCCTTATTCTGTTTTTCTTTACCTCATTGATGGAGGACACCGGATATATGGCGAGAGTGTCATTTATTATGGATAAGCTGATGCACAAAATAGGCCTGCATGGACGATCATTTATTCCATTACTGATGGGTTTCGGCTGTAATGTACCCGCCATTCTGGCTACAAAAACCATTGAATCCCGTGTTGACAGACTGGTAACCATGCTGATAATCCCTTTTATGAGTTGTAGCGCCAGATTACCCGTTTACATACTGATCATCGGAGCTGTATTTCCATGGAATCCAACTCTGATGCTATTCATGGTGTATCTGACCGGAATATTATTGGGAATTATCATTTCCTTACTGCTGAAGAAAACTGTTTTCAGGAAAACTGAAGCTCCGTTTGTAATGGAACTTCCACCTTACAGGCTTCCGACCATAAAAACCATCTTGATGAACATGTGGTTCAGAGCTTCCCAGTACTTAAAAAAGATGGGGGGGATAATCCTGGTTGCGGTTATTATCATCTGGGCACTGGGGTATTTCCCGCAAAACAAGGAGATATTGGATACCTATGATCAGAAAATCCGGTTACTGCTCAATAATTCTTCCGAACCCGCATCTGGGGATGCAGGTATCAGTCCTGATAGTGTTCCGATGTCGATTGACTCTGCTGTACACGCGCTTGAGAATGAAAAGAAAGCTGAGCTTCTGAAGAATTCATATATCGGTAGACTTGGAAAATTCATTGAACCGGCTTTAGAGCCGCTTGGTTTCGACTGGAAAATGGGGGTTAGTCTGATAACAGGAGCAGCTGCCAAAGAGATAGTAGTATCAACCATGGCAGTTTTATACCAGGTAGAGGATGATGAAGAATCCGAAAGCAACCTCAGAAGCGCTTTGTTGAGTGCCCGTCATGAAACAGGCGAACTTACCGGTCAACCTGTTTTTAGTAAACTGGTGGCCTTCGGATTCCTGATTTTTATTCTCATTTATTTTCCATGTATCGCTGTAATTGCCGCCATAAAAAAAGAATCGGCCAGCTTGTATTGGGCTGCTTTTATTGTAATATTCACAACCGGCCTTGCATACCTGCTGGCTATGGGTATTTACCAGATAGGAATCCAATTTTAACCTTAGATAGTTTATCAATATTATGAAACTTGATCTGCAAGAAAATGTACTGATTTTTTATGGATTATTATCAGTAAGTCTGATTCTGATACGCATACCGTATGTGGGAGTATTTCTGCGAACCGTTAACACCCTGATCCATGAAACAGGTCATGCCCTGGCGGCCATCCTGGTTAGTGGACGCGTTATCCGGATCAATATATTTAACGATACTTCAGGAACCACCCTTACTCAAGCCAAAAGCAAGGCATCCAACTTCTTTGTAGCCATAGCTGGTTATCCATTCTCATCTTTGGCTGCGCTGTCCATGTTCTTTATGATCTTTCACGGGTTTGATGAATTGGCTCTTTACATTCTGTTGGGAATTGCCATATCAGCATTAATCCTGTTTGTAAGAAACCGGCAGGGAATTGTCTGGCTGATATTTTTTATACTGATAACCGGATCCATCCTGCTTGTTAATCATAAAGCAATTATTTTATTCACTGCAATAGCCTATTCTACCATTCTCCTGGCTGATTCCGTTTCATCTGTATTCCAATTGCTGATTATCAACATAAAAAAACCCAAACAAGCCGGCGACTCATCCAATTTGCAGAAACTTACAAAAATACCTTCCATAATCTGGTCTATAATTTTCCTATTAATCAGTGGTTTGCTTTTCTATATCACCATCAAATTATATTTTCCTGAAATTCCTTTTCTCAAACATATCCAATGATGATACAAGAAATTATCACCTACCTCATACTTACAACAGTACTGGCCATTATGTTGTACAAACTGGTGCAATTCATCCGGAAACCCGCTGACAACTCACCGTGTAATAATTGTTCTGAAAAAAATCACACGTGTTCACTTGAGAAATTAAAAAAAGAAATGGCTGAAAACAGGGTGCCACCCCGAAAATCATAATTTTAACTACTTGATTTTAAATTGAATTCGATCCAATCGGTTGAGCGCTTCCACTGCTTTCTCATAATTGGGCTTAATTTTCAGACATTCCTGGTAATCTTTTCTCGCTTTCTCGTATTCATGAAGATTTTCATGACAAAAACCCCGGTTAAACCATGCCTCATAATATTTACCATCCTTGCTGATGGCTTTTGAAAACTGTTCGGCGGCCTTTCTGAAATCCCGATTGTGAATCAGGAGAATAAAACCCGTATTGAAATAGGCATTCGTATAATTTGAATCGATCTGAATGATGGTTCGGTAAGTAGTGAGTGCTTTTTCAGGCATTTCATTTTCCTGATAAAACAACCCCAGCTGATAATAAAAATCTGGATTACGGGGTTGTATTCCGATGGCTTTATTAAAATATAACTCAGCTTCAGGATCTTTCAAAGCAGCAAAAGTCAACCCCAACAGCCAGTTGGCTTCATAATGGGCCGGGTCCTGATCGGAAGCTACCTTTAGGTTTTTTATACCACTTAACGTATCCCCCGCTTCAATCAAAGCATAACCTCTGAGATAAAATGCTTTGGGATTTCGTTTATCCAGTATGAGCGCTTTATCTACATTGGCAAATACTTCCCTGTAGTTTTGCAGAATCAGGTTGATCTCTGCAGCAACTGTCAGGGCTTCAATATGATCAGGATTTATAGCCAGGGCTTTATTTACAGACTCCAGGGCTTTCTGAGCATTCCCAAGGTGAATGTAAACCTGGGAAAGCAGAACAAGGGCAGGAACATTATTTTTATCCGAATCGAGTGCAAACTGAAGGTCTCTCAGAGCAAGTTCGTATTTCTGGTGTTTAAAATAATACCCTGCCCTATCCGTATAAAGTTTAGGGTCATTGCTGTTACCTGCAATTTTGTCATTCAGAACTTTTAATTCAGGCGGGATAGAATCATTGACAGCATCTGAATTCTTTTCCTGCTGAAAATTACAACCCGCAAAAAAAACCGCTATAATGAGCAACAGATATAACCCTGTTTTCATGATGGATGACTTTAGCAGTTTAGTTCATCAATCTGGCAACCACAGCTGCTTCAATTTCATCGTATAATTCAGGATTGTCGGCCAGCAGTTTTTTTACCGCATCTCTTCCCTGTCCGAGCCGGGTTTCACCATAACTGAACCAGGATCCGCTTTTCTTAAGAATTTCGAATTCCACTCCGTAATCAATTACTTCACCCAGTTTGGATATCCCTTCACCATAAATGATGTCGAATTCAGCCTGACGGAAAGGCGGGGCTACTTTATTCTTAACCACTTTAACCTTTACCCGGTTTCCGATAATTTTCTCCACCTCTTTTAACTGATTTACTTTTCTGATATCCAGTCTGACAGATGCATAAAATTTCAAGGCATTGCCGCCGGTGGTAGTCTCTGGATTTCCAAACATCACTCCGATTTTTTCACGCAATTGGTTGATAAAAATACAGCATGTACTTGTTTTACTGATAGTGGCTGTTAATTTTCGAAGTGCCTGCGACATTAGACGGGCTTGCAATCCCATTTTGGAATCCCCCATTTCGCCTTCAATTTCGCCTTTTGGGGTTAAGGCCGCTACTGAGTCAATTACAATAATATCGATAGCTCCTGAGCGGATAAGATTATCGGCTATTTCCAGTGCCTGCTCTCCATTGTCAGGTTGTGAGATAAACAGGTTTTGTATATCAACGCCCAGTTTCTGTGCATAAAACCGGTCGAAGGCATGCTCTGCATCAATGAAGGCAGCAATGCCTCCTAACTTTTGGGCTTCTGCAATGGCATGAATAGCGAGGGTTGTTTTTCCGGATGATTCCGGACCATAGATTTCGATGACCCTGCCACGGGGTAGTCCTCCTACTCCCAGTGCAGCATCGAGTCCTTTTGAGCCTGTAGGAATAACAGGTACCGCCTCAATGGCAGAATCGCCAAGGCGCATAATAGTTCCTTTTCCGTAGGTTTTTTCAATGGTTCCCAGGGTCCTCTCAAGGGCGGCCAATTTTTCCTTTTTGTCTTTGTCCATGGAGTTTTCTTTCATTTCCTTCATAACATATAGTGTTAAAATTAGTGATGCCAAAATTACATTTTTAAGGCAACCGGAAGCCATCAGGGTTGATAAAAAATAAAAAAATCCTCCCTTGTCCGGAGAGGATTTTTCTCATTTAATAAAGCATCATAAAATTACCTGTAAGATTCCAGTATCTGTCTGGTATGGTTGGCTGTATCAACTTTATCAAACACTTTTTCAATCATTCCGTCCCCGGAAATCACATAAGTTGTTCTGATAATGCCCTCATATTCTTTACCATACATTTTCTTGGTTCCCCAGGCTCCGTATGCCTTGATAATCTCTGTTCCTTCATCTGCAATTAATGGATACGGAAGAGAAAATTTATCGGCAAATCCTTTCTGCTTTTTTACTTTATCAGCACTTACTCCGATAACCCTAAAACCCTTTTCAAGGAGTTCGGATATGTTATCCCTGAGGTTGCAGGCTTCGGCTGTACAACCGGGCGTATCAGCCTTGGGATAGAAAAAAAGGATGACTTTCGTTCCTTTGTAATCACTGAGTTTTACCTGATTACCATCCTGATCGGTACCAATGAAATCAGGAGCTTGCTGGCCTATGATTAATGTTTTCATGTTAATTTAATAGATTAAAACAGATTTTAAACAACTTTCCCGGATTATTGTTTAGAAGCTGTAATTTGTTGTTTTTCATAGTATTTACAAAACTCTCTGATCCCACATTCCGTACATTTGGGTTTCCTGGCCTGGCAGATATAACGGCCGTGCAGTATAAGCCAATGATGGGCAATGGCCAACCGGTTTTCAGGAATGTATTTCACCAGTTGTTTTTCTGTTTCAAGCGGATTTTTAGCGTTGAAAGACAAACCAATCCTGGCTGAAACCCTGAACACATGTGTATCCACTGCCAAAGCGGGCTTATCAAACGCAACCGAAGCAATTACATTCGCCGTTTTTCTGCCGATACCGGGCAATTTCTGAAGTTCTTCAACCGAATCCGGTAACATTCCGTTGTATTTGCTGACTACAGCCTGAGCGATACCTGTAAGGTAACCTGCTTTACTGTTTGGATATGAGCAGGTTTTAATCAGTTCAAAAACACCATCTTTACTGGCTTTTGAAAGCGTATTAAAATCCGGAAATTTTTGAAAGAATCCCGGTGTGATTATATTCACTCTTTTATCAGTGCATTGTGCTGATAAAACAACGGCCACCATCAACTCATAGGGTGTTGAATAAGTGAGTTCAGTAGCTGCCTCAGGGTTATTTCCGGCAAAGAAATCCATTACTTTTTTAAATCTTTCTGCCCGCTTCATTTTTTTTTTAAAAAGAAGAGGCTGCCGTTTCGGGCAGCCTCACTGAAATTTTTTAAGGATGTTAATTCATGACAACATTGAAGTTGTGTTGGCCTTTTACTTTGATGACCATTAAAGAACCTGCATAATTCATCAGGTACTGGATGGCTTGTTTACCGGGATTTATCTCTTCAGAAAGTAATGCATTCTTGCGTTTTAGAATATCGTTAAATGCATTTCTGAGATTTTTATCCGATTTCAACCTTTGCCTGATATTAGCGCCCTTATAAGGATCAACACCTGTAAAAGCAAAGAAAGTCAAGTCATTTAGGGTAAAAAAATCGATCATAGGCACTGCATTAGGTTTACAATTTAAAAGTAAACCTAAAACGCCTGATCCTGAAAAAAAGTATTTAATTTCGAAATTAGATGCTTAAGGATACATTTTTTTCCTCGATCATTTTGCGAAGGTTGATCAGCGCATATCTCATCCGGCCGAGAGCAGTATTGATACTCACATTGGTTACATCGGCTATCTCCTTGAAGCTCATATCGGAATAGTGTCTCATAAATAACACTTCCTTCTGCTCAGCAGGCAGCATTTCGATTAATATCCGCAAGTCTTTGTAAATCTGATCTTTGATGATCCTGTCTTCAGGTGACATATCCATGATCCGGATAGTATCCCAGATGTTGAAATCATCCTTTTTACTGTCGATCACCGGCAGACGTTTTGATTTCCTGAAATGATCGATAATGAGATTGTGGGCGATACGCATTACCCATTGGATGAACTTTCCTTCTTCTTTGTAAGAACCAGAATTAAGGGTATTGATTACTTTAATAAAAGTGTCCTGAAAAATATCATCAGCAAGTTGCTTATCCTTTACAACCATGATAATATAACTATAAACCCTGCTTTGATGACGGTGAATAAGCCTCTCTAAACTGGCTTTATTACCGGCTAAATACCTTTGGATTAACTCCTGTTCGGTTGGAGTGGGGGTTTTCATAGAATGCCTCCTGTTTTTAATGGTTAATCGTAGATATTCAGTCGATAAAAGGCTCCTTTCTTTAAATTAATATTGAATTTATAAGTACAATCTGTTGGAAATTGTAATGCAAATGTAAATAAAAATCAATACGTACCATATCCTGGCGCTGAAAAACATTTTTTTTTTAAATTTTTCACAAACGAAAATGTTCCTAACTTTGCCGAAATTTAGTGTTTATAAGAATTTTCGTGATTTTAACCGTCGATTTTTGAATTTGTTAAAAAATGCTAAATCCCGGTTATTTACCAGAAAAAAATATGCTTTTTACAGAATTTGAGCAGCTTGATCCCCGGCAGTTTATCATCATAAAAGGTGCAAGGGTCAACAATCTGAAAAATATAAGCCTTGCAATCCCCCGTAACCGATTTACCGTGGTTACCGGATTATCCGGATCGGGCAAATCATCACTGGCATTCGACACTTTGTATGCAGACGGGCAAAGAAGGTATGTTGAAAGTCTGAGTTCCTATGCCCGGCAGTTCCTGGGCAGAATGCAAAAGCCTGATGTAGACTATATCAAAGGGATTTCACCGGCAATAGCTATAGAACAAAAGGTCAATTCGAGAAATCCACGGTCAACCGTCGGGACTTCTACGGAAATATATGATTATCTGAAACTTTTGTATGCCCGGATCGGAAAAACTTATTCACCGGTAACGGGAAAACCGGTGGCCCGTCACTCCGTAACCGACGTAGTGAATTTTATTCTGAACCTGAAGGATGGAACCCGGTTGATGATCCTGAGTCCGGTAGAAACAAAAGGAAAAGATCTGAAGGAGTTCTTTGCTGTGCTGGTGCAACAGGGTTTTTCCAGGATTAAGCAAGGTGATTCTGTGGAAAGAATCGACAAATATGTTACTGATCCACCGCCCTTAAAAAAGAAAAATCAAATACAGATAGTAATAGACCGGTTAGAAGTGGATAAAAGTGATCCCTATTTTCAGTCACGGGTAGCCGATTCCGTTCAAACGGCTGTATATGAAAGCAATGGATTTTGCCATGTTGAAATTATAGAAGTCGATGGATCCCGGATCGAAAAATTTTCAAACCGCTTTGAAGCAGATGGAATATCCTTCGAAGAACCGGATGTAAACCTTTTCAGTTTCAATAACCCATACGGTGCCTGTAAAAAATGTGAGGGTTTCGGGAGTGTGATTGGGATTGACGAGGATCTGGTGGTTCCTGATAAAAGTCTTTCCATTTATGAATATGCCATATCATGCTGGAAAGGGGAAAAACTGTCATTATGGAGGGAACAGTTGATCAAAAACGCCCACTTATTTGACTTTCCGGTTCATAAACCTTACCATGACCTAACCCAGGAACAGAGAGACCTGATTTGGACCGGCAATCAGCATTTTGACGGCTTACATGCTTTCTTTCAGATGTTAGAAGAAAACTCCTACAAAATTCAGTACAGGGTTTTGATGTCGAGATACAGAGGGAAAACTGTATGCCCGGTTTGCAAAGGAACACGTCTGAGAAAAGATGCCAACTATGTTAAAGTAGCCGGTAAATCAATCAGTGACCTGGTATTGATGTCAGTGAAAGAATTAATCACATTCATGAATGAGCTGTCACTCGAAGAACATGAGGAAGTGATCGCAAAAAGAATACTGACGGAGATCAGGAACCGCATAAAATTTCTGGACGATGTGGGATTGGGATACCTTACCCTGAACCGTTTATCCAATTCACTGTCAGGAGGTGAATCACAACGTATCAACCTGGCAACTTCACTTGGCAGCAGTCTGGTTGGTTCCATGTATATCCTCGATGAACCCAGTATTGGCCTGCATCCGCGGGATACAACCAGATTGATTTCGGTTCTTGAAAATTTACGCAACCTTGGCAATTCGGTTATTGTAGTTGAGCATGATGAAGACATTATACGCTCATCAGATTTTGTAGTGGATATAGGCCCTTATGCCGGCGTAAACGGAGGTGAAATCGTATATTCAGGTCCGACTGTTCAGATGATTTCGGAAGGAAATACACTGACTGCCAGATTTATGCGAAATGAGTTGCAGATTCCTGTGCCGGATTCCAGAAGATTTTGGAACCATTCCCTTGAAATATCCGGTGCCAGAGAAAACAATCTGAAAAACATCACGGTAAGATTTCCTTTAAATGTAATAACTGCCATTACAGGTGTTAGCGGATCCGGAAAATCATCGCTGATCCGGAATATTTTATATCCGGCGCTTCGCAGGCAATTTGGAGGAACCTCTGATAAATCAGGGAATTTTAACAGGTTGGGCGGCGATTATCATAAAATATCCATGGTTGAACTGGTAGATCAGAACCCGATCGGTCGCTCCTCAAGATCGAATCCTGCCACCTATATTAAAGCGTATGATGATATTCGGGAGCTTTTTTCGATAGAGCCCCTGGCCAGAACAAGAGGTTACAAACCCGGCTTTTTTTCATTTAATATTCCCGGCGGCAGGTGTGAAGAGTGTGAAGGAGAAGGAAGCGTTAAAATTGAAATGCAGTTCATGGCAGATATCTACCTGCAATGCGAAGCCTGTGGGGGAAAAAGATTCCGGAATGAGGTATTGGATGTCAAATATCTCGATAAAAATATATCGGATATATTGAATTTAAATATTTCAGAGGCCATCCATTTTTTTTCACAAACCAAAGGCAATGTCGAGAAACGAATTGTTGCCAAACTGAAAGCTTTGGAGGATGTGGGTCTGGGATACCTAAAACTCGGACAATCATCAAGTACGCTGAGTGGTGGAGAGGCTCAGCGTGTAAAACTCGCTTTTTTCCTTTCAAAGGGCGAGAAGGACTCCCCTACCCTGTTCATTCTGGATGAGCCTACCACAGGGCTTCATTTTTATGACATCAGCAAGCTTCTCGATTCATTCACAGCCCTGATCAATAAAGGACATTCGATCATTGTAATTGAGCACAACCTCGAAGTGATCAAATGTGCCGACTGGATCATTGAACTGGGCCCGGAGGGGGGAGATGACGGAGGATTTATTGTTTTTGAAGGCACTCCGGAACAGCTCGCGAAGTATGCCAGGTCGTATACCGCAAAATTCCTAAGGGAAAAAATAATATCCCAATAGCTTCATATCATGAAACAACGTCCACCACTGGCTGAAGTGCTGAGGCCACAGCATCTCGATGACTACCTCGGTCAGGCCCACCTCGTAGGGAAAGGGTCTGTACTCAGGCAAGCCATCGACTCGGATAATATTCCCTCGATGATTTTCTGGGGACCTCCAGGAACCGGAAAAACTACCCTGGCTTATATAATTTCGAAGCAGTTGAACCGGCCTTTTTATTCGTTAAGTGCTATTAATTCAGGAGTTAAAGATGTCAGGGAAGTGCTGGGCACAGCTGAAACCGATCTTACTACCCCCATTCTATTTATTGATGAAATCCACCGCTTTAATAAATCACAGCAGGATTCGCTTCTGGGGGCAGTTGAAAAAGGAACTATCATACTGATTGGGGCTACTACTGAAAATCCTTCCTTTGAAGTGATTTCACCCCTGTTATCCAGAGCGCAGGTATATATTCTAAAACACCTTGAATTAGAGGATCTTACACGACTACTCGACAGAGCTGTGGAATTTTTGATTCAGGAAACCGGAAAACCGATTGAGATCAGGGAAAAAGAAGCGCTTTTACGGTATTCAGGAGGTGATGCAAGACGTTTGCTGAATGCGCTGGAATTATGTATATATTTTCAGACTGAATCCGATGAGGCCATTATTCTAACAAATGATCTGGTTTCCAGGGTTATCCAGAAAAATATGGCCATGTATGATAAGTCAGGCGAGCAGCATTATGATATTATCTCGGCCTTCATTAAGTCATTAAGGGGAAGTGATCCCAATGCTTCTGTATACTGGCTGGCCAGGATGATTGAAGCCGGTGAAGATCCCATTTTTATTGCAAGGCGAATGCTCATACTGGCTTCGGAAGATATCGGAAATGCCAACCCCAATGCGCTATTACTGGCCAATGCCTGTTTTGATGCCGTTCATAAAACCGGATATCCCGAATGCAGGATTACGCTGGCACAAACTGCCGTTTATCTGGCCTGCTCTCAAAAAAGCAATGCTTCCTATATGGCCATCGAAAAAGCATTGGAAATCGTCAGAGCGACCGGAGATTTGCCGGTTCCTCTGCATCTTCGGAATGCTCCTACCCAACTGATGAAAAACATTGGTTATGGCAAAGATTACCAGTACGCACACAACTTTGAAAACAATTTTATTGAGGATGACTTTTTGCCGGATTCCATTCGCGGATACCAGTTTTATTTCCCTCAGGAAAACCTGCGGGAAAATGAACTTAAAAAGTTTCTGCAGCAGCGGTGGAAAAACAGGTATAAATACTAAACATCTGTCTGGTAATAAATAATATCAATCGATAAATAAATGAAATTCAACGGGATAAAGGCAATAATTTTCGATGTAGATGGTGTACTGGTTGATAATATCGGCCTCCATTATAAGGCCTGGAGCATTTTCTGCGGTGATTATGGCTTACCCCCACTCACTGAAACAGCATTCAGGGAAAAGCTGTTCGGAAAAACCAATCACGATACCCTCGAATTTCTTTTTCAACGGAAGCTGACTGAATCGGAGGTGATTACATTCAGTGAAATCAAAGAAAGACTCTACCGTCAACTGGCTGAAAACGAACTCAAACCGTTGAATGGTCTGGTAGCTTTTCTGGATTATCTTAAGAAGGAAAAAATTCCATTTGGAATAGCCAGTTCGGGTCCCCGGATTAATATCGATTTTATTCTGAAGCAAACCGGTCTGTCCTCGTACTTCAAACTCATTACAGATGCCTCACAGGTTTCCAGGGGGAAGCCCGATCCTGAAGTTTTCCTTATTACTTCTGCCAAACTGGGAGTTGAACCTGAGAAATGTCTGGTTTTTGAAGATTCATTCATGGGCATAGAAGCGGCTCAAAGAGCCGGTATGCAAGTGGTTGGAGTGGCCACTACGTATTCACAACATGAGCTTCCCGGGGAGATTGAAAAAATCAGCGATTTCACTGAAATGGAATTTTTGCATTTAAACAACTGTGTGTAATCGCAAGTTTCAAACATCCAGCTCCCACGGTCTTACATGCCCTATCCCTTTATAATCAGAATATCTGATATCATCCATTGAAACAACAAGTTTCTCATAATTATCTTTGACAGCCAACAGATTGTTAAATTCCCTTGCAATGGTATCCTCATTTCCCAATACCCAGGCCACCTGAATGTAGATAGTTTTATCAGGCCTGGTTGCTATAAAATCAATTTCCTTTTTATCCAGTACTCCGATGGTCACCTGATAACCTCTTCTAATTAGTTCAAGATAAACAAGATTTTCCAGATGATATCCCATGTCAGCAGGATATAATCCAAACATGAAATTCTTGAAAGAAAGATCATTTAAGTAATATTTGTATAATCCGCCCAAGGCCTGCTTTCCTCTGAGATCATATCGTATGGCCTGATGAAAGATGTAACTCTCAGAAAGATAACCTGCATACCTGGCAAGCGTTTCATAATTGGTTTTAATCTGTTTACTTTTTAAGTATTTGACAATTGAGTTCAAAGAGGTCAGATTTCCAATGTTCAGGCATAAATAATTAAACAAATCTTCGAACAATGAAAAATCTTTTATGGGTCTTCGCTGAATAATATCACGAATTACGATAGTGTTTTTCAAATCGCTGATATAATGTGCCTTCACTTCATGATCCGGCAGATGTAACATCTCAGGTAAGCCACCATTTTTCAGATATTCGAGAAACGTTTCCTTGTTGACGGGTTTCGATAAATAATCCACATATTCCATATAACTGAAAGGCAGAACTTCAAACTGAACGTACCTTCCTGATAACAAAGTTGATAGCTCCCCTGAAAGCAGAGTAGAATTTGAACCGGAAATGAAAATTTCATAATCCTCAGTAAAATCCTGTGAAAATGAGTTTACAAATTTCTCCCATGATCTGATATTCTGTACCTCATCTAAAAAAATATACACTTTACCGGAAATGTTAAAAGTTTGCCTGTAAAGTCTCAGTAGATTTTCTAAATCAGTAAATACAGCTATTTCATCAAAAATTGTAAATTCCTTATTCAGATAAAAAATATTGACGGGATTAACCTGCAATTCATTGGTAAGGTATTTCATAATCTGCCTTAGCAAATAACTTTTCCCAGAACGCCGTTGTCCAACAATTACCTTCACAAGTTTGTTTCCAAGGTATTTCTTAATATTATTCAGGTAAGCATGTCGGAAATACCCAGTATCCAGGGAAGTATTTTCCCAAAGGTTGTACTTTCCCATTCGCAATAACAAATCTTTCATAATTTCTTGTTTGTAATAATATTTCACAAATATACCTAATTTTTTCATGTATAGATGAAAATTTTAAAAATACTGAAATATTTTCAGATACAAACTTAAAATGTGAAAATTGACTAATTTCCGTTTTACTGTCTTAGGGGGCTTTTCAGGGATGACATCCCATCATTTCTTTCTATCCTGAATGTGGTGCCTTTACCCCTTCTCATTGCTCATTGCTAATTGTTCATTGCCATCGCCATTCCCCCAAAATACGGCACCAGCCATATAATCCAGACTATCAGGCTATAACGATGAAATTTTACCCGTAATGATTCCACATTTTTTTTGACTACCCAAGTAGCCCAGGATGCGTGGATCAGCATGAGCCAAAGAGCAATTTGTCCGGTAAGCGTATGGGGCTCCAGAATGTTGAATGGCCCATTGGCCAGTTGGTGCATGGCCAGGGTTCCGGCCACATCAAAAGTAAAACCCAGCCAGAAAGCAATGAGGTGCCAGGCTTTCAGATAGCCGGCAATCCGCTCTGACCATATACCCACGGAATAAAACACCAAAGCCAGTGTAATCAGGGTTGAGGATAGGATAACCATAATTCAATTTTTTCACAAATAAAATACTTTTTACGATTTTGATTAGATTTGCTGTAATTTTAAATGTATGGAAGAAATCAACTTCTCTTTGAATCGACAGCCGATCATTTACTTGGGTCCTGCTGAAAAATCTTTATTAAGTTATTTACGTAATGATCAGAAAATCAAATCGGTAAAAGATGGTTGTTCTGGCCAGGGAGCCTGTGGGGCCTGCCTTGTCGAAGTAAACGGAAAACCGGCGCTCTCCTGCCTTACGAAGATGTCGTCACTCAATCATGCTGAAATTATCACCCCTGAAGGCATTCCACCAGAAATTTTAGATATCCTGGCAACCTCCTTTGTAGGTAAAGGGGCGGTACAATGCGGGTTTTGTACTCCGGGATTTCTGATGAGAACCAAAATCCTGTTTGAAGAAAATAATCGACCCACTACTGAAGAAATAATCAAGGCTTTAAAATGGAATTTGTGCCGTTGTACCGGATATGTAAAAATAATTGATGCGATCAGGGATGCCATTCAGCAATTATCAGAAAAGGCTGCTCCCGGACATGGTGAGAATTATTACCACAGATACCAGGGATTGGAAATGGCCAAAGGGGCATTCAGGTATGTGGATGATATGGAAGCTGACGGTATGTTGCACGGAGCCTTGCTTTTCAGTAAACATCCGCGGGCAAGGATTAGCCGGATTGATTTTGTGAACGCTCAACATCTGGAAGGTGTAAAAATGATTCTGACTGCGAAAGATATTCCCGGAAACCCGTATACCGGTTTGATATTCCCTGATTGGCCCCTGATGATTGCCGAAGGGGAAATTACCCGTTACATAGGAGATGTACTTGCTTTGGTAATAGCTGATAATGAAGATAATGCACGTAATGCGGCAAAACATATCCAAGTGGAGTATGATATCATGACTCCGGTTTGTGAGCCTGAAATTGCATTAAAAGATGAAATCCGGGTACATCCGGAAAAGAGCAATGTTGTGGATATTTGCCGGATTCAAAGGGGTGATACTGAGAAAGCGCTTATCAATTCTGCCTGGACTTATGAAAACACTTTTGAGACCCAACGGATTGAACATGCATTTCTTGAGCCTGAAGCAGCGCTGGCCTTGCCTGACCATGAAGGATTAATTTTATACAGCCAGGGACAGGGTGCATATGTAGACCGGCGACAGGTGGCTTCCCTGCTCAATCTTAAGGAGGACAGGGTAAATGTGATTCAGATAGCCACCGGAGGTGGTTTTGGAGGGAAGGAAGACCTGACGGTGCAGGGACATGCTGCAATGGCCGCATTGCTATGCCAAAAACCGGTAAAAGTCAAACTTTCCCGTGAAGAGTCCATCCGGATGCATCCCAAGCGTCATCCGGTGAAAATGCAGCTAAAAATAGGGTGTGATGCTCAGGGAATGCTGACCGCACTTGATTTTTATGCAATTGGAGATTCCGGTGCTTATGCTTCGGTGGGAAATAAAGTAATGGAACGGGTAGCCGGTCATGCAGCCGGAGCCTATTATATCCCTGATATCCGGGTAGAAGCATTGACGGTGTATACCAATAACATCCCCTGCGGCGCCATGCGGGGCTTTGGCGTTCCGCAATCAGTATTTGCGATTGAAAGCGCCATTGATGAATTGTGTAAAATGGGTGGATTTGACCGGTGGAAATTCAGATATAACAATGCTTTAAGGGAAGGTTTGATGACTTCTACCGGGCAGGTACTCGAAAAAGGAGTTGGGGTTCGTGCCTGTCTTGAAGCCGTTAAGGAGGATTTTTACAGCAGCCGGTTTGCCGGTATTGCCTGCGGGATCAAAAACTCCGGGGTGGGCAATGGTATGATTGATGAAAGTAAAGTCAGTATTGAAATTAATAATGAGCATACTGTAGTGATTCACCATGGCTGGTCGGAAATGGGCCAGGGAGTACATCAGATGGCCATTAAGATACTGAACCGCGAAACAGGTATTCCGGAAAGTATAATCAGGGTGATCAGCCAAACCAAATCAGAACTGGTAACCGGTATGACCACCTCTTCACGGGCAACCGCTTTATTGGGCAATGCCATTATCGATGCCTGTAAAACCCTGAAAAGAGATCTGGAATCCATGACCCTGGAAGAACTTTCAGGGAAAACTTACACCGGTTCTTTTGTGTGTGACTGGACTACCAAACCAGGTGTGAAAACTGACAGACCCTTCACCCATTTTGCCTATGGCTATGCTGCCCAGGTTACAATCCTCGATGAAAACGGGAATATAAAGAAGATTGTAGCCGCCCATGATGTGGGTAAAAACATCAATCCGGTAGCCTTTGAAGGGCAGATTGAAGGTTCGGTTCACATGGGACTTGGGTATGCACTTACCGAGGATTTGCCTATGGAAAACGGGTACCTGATATCGGACAGGCTGCGGGATTGCGGAGTACTCAGGGCTGCTCAGATGCCGGAAGTGAAAGTAATTTCCGTGGAAGTGGCAGATCCTGTGGGCCCTTATGGCGGAAAAGGAATTGGCGAAATCGGGATGGTGCCAACTGCCGCTTCAGTAGCCAACGCGCTTTCCCTTTTTGATGGAAAAAGAAGAACCCGGCTGCCCATGCAAAGAAAACCCAAAGGGACAACATCCCTTGAATCAAACACTTAACAGACTATATTTAAATTAAATCTTAAAGATTTTTATTACTCAGAATATACCTTTCAAATAAATTAATACTTTACAAATGACGAAGTTGGTGCTTATCCGTACCTTTTTTCAAAAAAAAGACATTGCTGTTATCGGGATTTCTCCCAAACCTCAGAAATTTGGCAATTCCGTTGTTAAAGAGCTGTCAGTCAAAGGATTTACCCTCTTTCCGGTTCATCAAAGTCTGAAAGAAATTCATAGCATACCAGTTTTTCCATCCCTGCAGGAGGTACCTGAACAGGTAAAACGGTTGTTTATTTCGGCCAAACCCGATAAAGTGCTGGAAACCCTGAAAAACATTGCCCCGGAACGGTTTGAAATGGTTTGGATTCAACAGGGTGGCATGAATGATGAACTCAGGAAATACCTGGATCAAAACCGGTTTAATTATATCAGCCGCGAGTGTATTCTGATGCATGCGCCACCGGTCAATTCCATTCATAAATTTCACAGATTCCTGAAATACCTGTTCAAAGAGAAGCCATAAATATGAATTCAATCTTTATCGATCACCAACAATGCAACCGGATTTCCCAAATACTGGCTAATCTGCATCCAAGGGTGAATTACTATGGCAGGGAGTTTTTAAATTTACCGGTTGACAGAGAAACGAAATTCAGAGCCATCACTTATTCGGTGGCTATTTGTCACCAGACCTACCAACTGTACCACCCTGTTTATCATCTATACGGCTGGGATTATCTGGAATACGTTTTTATTGATCTGGCCAAAAGAAAATCGGAATTAATTGATCCTGAATTTATTGTAAATAATTCTACAGAAAAAATCAGGGAATTGCTTTCCCGTGAATTCTCACATGACCGGACCCCGGAAAATTGCACGCTCGACCGGCTGGATGAACGGATATCAATCATGAAGGAAATCTCACGCCATGTGATGTCTGAGTTTAGTGGAAATTTTGAGAAATGGATCGGCAGTTTTAAGAATCTGCTGGTAAACCATCATGAGGGTTTTTACGAAAAGATGAAAGGACTGGAAACCTTCAGTGATCCCCTTCAGAAAAAGCTCACATTTTTACTAAAACTTCTGGAGGAAGCCTCCCTGATCAGGATTAAGGACCCGGAGAATTTCATCCCAATTATGGATTATCACATGCAAAGGGTAATGCTGCGAATGGGTTGTGTGGAAATTGCCGATGAAGTTTTAAGGGCTCGCATCATTGCCAGAGAACTATTATCAGGTGATATGGGAATCCGAGACGCTTGTGTGGATGCATTCAGGTATATTGCTGAAAAATCAGGGCATCCGGTTACCAAACTGAACGACTTTTTCTGGTCGCTGGGGCGGAGTTGCTGTCATGAAAAAACCCTTTGCCGGACCGGGAAATGCGAAAAAATACCCTGCACCTTTGAAAGCATTATTCATCTGGAATCCCATAATTATTGCCCGTTTATAGCCGTCTGTAAAGCGTTTTCGAAGGACGAATACCTGGCATTATGGCAACCTGTGGTGGAAACACACTATTATTAATCAGAAATACAGATCTCTTTCCCCGTTTTTAATTCTTTCAAGCCTGGTTCTCAATTCATCGGTTCTTGAGTCATGATCTGATTCTGCAAGGGTTTTTTCTATAATATTCCAACCATTACGGGCCACTTCGGGAGTAGCATAATCTTCAAGATACTCAGCCAGAGTTAGTGCGGCATTGGGGGTGCAATATCTTTTAATAAAACCAGGAACCGAAAACTCCATGAAATGCTCACCGGTTCGACCTTTCCGGTAACATGCCGTACAAAAGGAAGGTATGTAGTTGGTATTAATGAGTTCAGCAATAATTTCATTCAGGGACCTTGAATCTTCAATTTTAAACTGTTCACGGTTCAGATCCTGGGAATCGTTGAGACTTTCCGAATAGGAACCCAGTTCAAGTTTGGTACCTCCATCAATCTGGGAAACCCCATATGCCATGGTTTCCGTTCGTACGGCGGCGCTTTCGCGAGCAGTCAGAATCAATCCGGTATAGGGAACTGCAAGTCTCAGAATAGCCACCAAGCGGGTAAAATCATCATCACTCACATTGTATTGATTGGATAATGAAAGCGCTGATGCATCTTTTATTCTGGGAAAACTGATGGTATGTGGTCCCACATTGTAACAAGCCTCGAGGTGATTGGTATGCCTAACGAGCCCCATCACTTCATAACGCCAGTCGTATAAGCCGAATAAGGCGCCAATTCCCACATCATCAATTCCGGCCTCCATGGCCCGGTCAAGAGAGGTGAGGCGGTAATCAAAATCTTTTTTTGGACCGGAAGGATGGAAATACCGGTAGGTCTCAGGATGATAGGTTTCCTGAAATATCTGGAACGTTCCGATCCCGGCGTCTTTCACGGTTTTGAATCCATCGACGGTTAGAGGGGCTGCATTGATGTTGACCCGCCTGATCTCACCATTGCCTTTTTTTACACCATAAACAAGTTTCACCGTATGAGCAATATATTCAGGTCCATAGGCAGGATGCTCTCCATATACTAAAATCAGCCTTTTGTGACCATTATCTTCAAGGGCTTCCACTTCACCAACTATCTGACTATCATTCAATGTGTTACGTATTGCATCTTTATTAGAAGCCCGGAATCCGCAGTAAGTACAATTATTAATACAACGGTTTCCGATATACAATGGAGCAAATAACACAATCCGGTTTCCGTAAACTTTCTTCTTAAGCTCCCTGGCTCCCTCTTTAATTTCCAAAATCAATTCAGGATCTGATGCATTGACCAATGTGGCGGTTTCTTTAAGGTTCAACCTGTTTTTTGAAAGTGCCTTGGCAATGATCTCTCTAACCAGAAATTTATCTGTGACCGTGTTGTTTAAATAATCCCAAATCTCCTGTGGATCAATAAAACTCTCCATCGGGTGGTCTGCTAATTTCAGTATTTCAGGAGTGAATTGCATGATTATTTCTGAATTTTGTATTATTATTTGATTTTTAAGAGTTTTGGAATCGCAAATTTCCGATTTTTTATAGTGAAAATACGTTTAAGTCAGAAATTGGCAGCGAAAAACAAATTCTGGCAAAAGGAGACGGTTAAAAACTAATCGATTAGTAATTTCACCATTTTGCTTTGAGTTCTGACTTTCAACCAGTTCTCTATTTTCTTCCGCTCGGAGTCGGAAATCCGGCTGTTAAAAGAGGTATAAACCATTAAAATAGTATCCAGGCTGGATTTCCCGGAAGAATAAAGAGTTGATTTTGCGAGGCTTACACTTTTTAAGGAGGGTTGTTGGGCTTTAAGTTCTTCTCCAATGGTTTTCACCATATCTCCGGAAGTGATCATATTTGAGAGCTGATTTTCCAGATCGTTAATACGTTCCTCCTTTTCCTTTATTAGTTGTTCATTCCGTTTAACCAAATCTTCAAAAACAACCGATCTGATCATGTTAATATCCAGCGATTCCTTTCCTGCAAGTCCCTGGATTACTTTTAATTCCACATCTCCCAAATTATATTGCTTCATTTTGTTTTTAACGGCCGTAAGAATCTCATCATTTAATTTATCACCCAGCAATACTACTTCAATATTTTTATTGCCTTTTTCAAAATGGAAGTTTTGACTGATCACCTGAATATTAGGAAATTCGAGTTCATGTTTTACAAACCGGGATGCATTACTTTCAAAAACAGTTTTCCTGGCCAGATTATAACTAAAGTAAATGCTTGGCAGTAAAGTTACCATAATGATAATATAAATGGATTGTTTCACTTTCCTGGCCCGTACCGGATCCACAAAAGTAACCTGATTATAACGTAAAACTCTGACAATAATGTAAGTAGAAAGGCTTATAAATACTGCGTTGATGAAAAACAGGTACATGGCGCCTCCAAAGTATTCGAAGTTGCCCGATGCAATTCCGTAACCGGCTGTGCATAATGGGGGCATTAAGGCAGTTGCAATGGCCACTCCTGGTATCACCGTAATGCTTTTATCTTTTCTGGAACCAGCGACGATACCTGCCAATCCGCCGAAAAAGGCTATTAATACATCCCAGGTGGCCGGACTGGTTCGGGCCAACAATTCTGAGCTGGCATCGTTGAGAGGGGTAATCAGAAAATAGGAGGTTGATGTCAGAATCCCTATTATAATGGCTATACCTAAGTTTTTTGCCGCTTTTTTTATGAGACTGAAATCACTGATACCCACCCCCAGACCTATGCCCATTATAGGCCCCATTAAAGGTGAAACCAGCATGGCTCCAATGATTACAGCCGTTGAATTTACATTGAGACCAATGGAAGCCAGGAATATCGCAAAAATGAGAATCCAGAGGTTGGGACCTTTAAATTCCACCCCTTTCCAGATGGTTTCGATCACTTCCTGTTCCAGGGCCTTATCTTCATTTAAATTAAACCGGTCATTGAGAAACAATTTGATGTCAAGCCATAAATTCTTATTTTCCATAATCCAGTAATATGAAGTAAATTACAAGTGATGGCAAAATTATGCTTTTTGTTTACAAAGGAAGATTTTGAAAAAAAGATAAATTTGCCGGAAAAACTATTAAGAAATTCACTCAATAAACCCGGAAAAAAATGCCAAACGAAAAAAAATTCTCTATCAGTCCGACAGGTGAACAATTCCCAATCCCTCTGAAGGATGAATATGACAAAGAGTACCAACGGATTGAGAAGCTGGTTGTTGAAGCCAGATCAAAAGGTCAGGAAATTGTGGTGGTTATGGGGGTAGGTTTTGTTGGAGCCGTGATGGCCGCCATAGTAGCCGATACGAAGGACGCTTCTGGATTATACTCCAAATTTGTAATTGGTTGCCAAAGGCCCAGTGAACGGAGTTACTGGAAAATTCCCATGCTTAACCGGGGTGAAAGTCCGGTAAAAGCAGAGGATCCGGAGGTTGACGAACTGATTACCCGCTGTGTTAATGACAAGCAGACCCTGGTAGCCACCTATAATGCTGATTGCCTGCAACTGGCTGACTGCGTGGTAGTGGATGTACAGTGCGATTACAGCAAAAATGAGCTGGGTAACATGAAAAATGGCGAGGCCGACATGGCGGCTCTTGAAGCTACCATGAAGACCATTGGTCAGAAGATTCAGGAGAAATGCCTGGTGCTGATTGAAACTACTGTGGCTCCGGGAACTACAGAATTTGTTGCCTGGCCTATCTTGAAAAAAGAATTTGCCAGGCGCGGACTCAAATCCACTCCGCTCCTATCCCATAGTTTTGAAAGGGTAATGCCCGGAAGGGAATACGTGAAAAGCATCCGTGATTTCTGGCGGGTTTGCTCCGGTTGCGATGCAGAGGCCAGAAACCGAGTGGAAAAATTCCTTCGGGAAGTGCTGAATACCAAAGACTATCCTTTGACGATTATGGATCGGCCCATTGAGTCGGAAACAACCAAAATCATAGAGAACTCCTACAGAGCGACTATTCTGGCGTTCCTCAATGAATGGAGCCTGTTTTCTGAAAGGAATGGCGTTGATCTGATCAAAGTCATTAATGCCATTAAGATGCGTCCTACACACAGCAATATGATTTTTCCGGGACCGGGAATTGGGGGGTATTGTCTTCCGAAAGACGGCGGATTGGGTTACTGGGCCTATAAACATATTTTAGGCTTCCAGGATGGAAATGATGTTTTTAAAATCACTCCGACAGCCATCGATATCAATGATACCCGTGCGTTGCATGTGGCCGGACTGACCCGTGATGCCCTCAGAAATATGGCGCGTTACATTGCCGGAAGCGATGTATTGCTCTGCGGGGCCAGCTACCGCCAGGATGTGGGAGATACCCGTTACAGCGGAAGCGAGATAGTAGTCAGAAAACTAAGTGAAATGGGCGCCGAAATGCATGTCCATGATCCTTATGTGGATCACTGGTATGAACTCGAAACACAGGACACTTACCCTGCTCCGGGTCATTCCTGGAAGCGATTTTTCAGAAACCAGGAACATCTTAGCGATATCAGGGTACAAAAAGACCTTCCCTCAGCCCTGAAAGGAATGGAAGCGGTAATTTTAGCAGTGCCACACGAACAATATCTGAAACTTGAACCGGATGATGTGGTGGCATGGGCCGGCAGACCTATTGCAGTGATAGATTGTTTCGGGATTCTGAGCGATGATAAAATCAAACGGTATTTTGAACTGGGCTGCGAGGTAAAAGCATTAGGCCGGGGGCATATACAGCGAATTAAGAAGGAGACGCTGGGGAGGAATTAGATGATGCGTTGAGGCGATGATACGTTGATGCGTTGAGGCGATGATATAAAAAGTAGACGTTGTAATTCAATTAAGACAAAATAATATGGAAAAGAGCGCCAGGTATTGGATTGATCAGCTTAAGTTGGTAAAACAGCCTAATGGACTGTATACCAAAGAGTTTTACAGGTCGGATGAGACCTTACGAAAGGATCAGTTACCTTTCAGATACCGGCACCAGCGGAACTTTTCCAGTTCGCATTATGTGCTGGCTGAAGCGCCTTTTCTGATACCATTTCAACGAAAAAAATCAGATGAAACCTGGCATTTTTATACAGGTGTCCCTGCGGTTTTTCATATTATTGACGAGGAAGGTAACTATTCAGAAAAAGCACTGGGTTCTGACCCTGGAAATGGCGAAAGTCTCCAGATTCTTCTCAGGAGAGGAAGTTGGTATGCCATAACCCTGAAAATGAATGAAGATTATGTACTGGCTGCCTGCGTTTCCTCTCCTGCCGCTTCTCCCGAAGACGTTGAAAGAGGATTTAAAACCGAAATGAACCGCATTTTACCACACTACAAACATATAATTGAAAAATTTGGTGAATAAAAACCTTCAACTTCGCAGTTATGAGAAAAATTGAAAGACACATAGAACGGGTAATCTTTTTCAGCCGGTGGATTCAACTCCCGGTTTATATCGGGCTTATCGTAGCCTCCGTTCTGTACGCATTAAAATTCATGATCCAGTTGTATACGCTGATTACGGAATTTACCTCCTTAAGCGAGAATCTTATTATGCTCTCCGTTCTCGGACTCATTGATATTTCGATGATTCTGAACCTGTTAGTGGTCGTGTTTATTGGGGGGTACTGGACATTTGTCAGTAAGATTGAGTTTCAGGATTCTGAAGACAAACCGGACTGGCTCAATAAAATCAATGCCAGTACCTTGAAGATCAAGTTGATCGTTTCTCTGGTCAGCATCTCGGGGGTACATCTTTTGAAAACGTTTATCGATGTGCATAACATTCCCTGGCAGGATTCCATGATACAAATAGCCATACATCTGGTATTCATCATATCAGCCTTACTTCTTGCATGGGCGGATAAAATCATGCACGATGATGAGCGTACGGTAAAACACTAATCTACAATGTTATTTTTCGGGGAATGCTTACAAAATTCCCGCATTTTTGAGGATTTCAAGCAATTTGGGCTGGTTTTCAGCCTGTTTGATGAATATTTCCTTCATTTTTTCATTGGCCCGTTTCAGTTCTTCAATTTCTGATTTTACTGGCGCCAATGTGGTGCGTCTGTCCCATATCATAAAACCCAGCATAAAAATCATCATGGCAAAAAGCGCCCCAAGTAACCAAAACACATAATCAAACTTTGAGTTCATGGCATCGAATTTTGCATCCACTGCCTCAAATCTTGCATTCATTTCGTTGCGCAGGCTGTTCATTTCGTTGCGCAGGCTGCTCATTTCGTTGCGCAGGCTGCCCACGCTTGCTTCAACCTTAATTAACCGGTCGCGATCAGCCAGGGTGTAAGGAACGGCCTGTTGCTGAGATGAGACAGACAGGCCAAAAGAAAACAAAATCAAAATTATCAGATACTTTTTCATGGTGTAGTTATTTCAACGCAAAGATAATACAAATTAGAAATCGTAAATCATAAATCGTAAATCGTAAATACTATGGCTATCTGAGAAACTGAGGCAAATTGTCTTCTCCCGCGGTTTCTTCAATCAACATTTTATAACGGTTTTGGCGATAAAAATATTTAAGGGTATTTTTGGCCACATCAGATAGTTTGAAGTTCCAGTACAGGGAGGCTTCAAGAAGATTGCGGACAACTTCATCATCCAGGTAGTTGAGGCGTTGCAGTGCATTTATGGCATTCATCCGGATTTCAAACTCATAACTGATACCAGAACAGGAGATCAGTTCTTTCAGATAATCAAACGACCTGGCTGAAACCTCATACTGAACGGCCAGTTCCAGCCATTTAATCCGGATATTTTTACCGCGCCAGCCGGTTTCATGGGCAGTTTTCTCCAGATACCTTCCGGTGTTTTCCGGGAACGAAGCACAAAGACTGCCCAGGGCTAATTCCACATTGATATAGGATGAATCTGAAAGCAATTTCTCAAAATCGGGTTGCAAAATCCCCGGAATCTGGCTATATGCCTGTAAAACAGCCCTGCGTACAAGGGGATCAGAATCAGTAATGGCATTACGCATCAGGTTAATGGTAGTGATCTCATGATCGCCGGCCAGTTGCGAAATAATCTCCGACTTGTTCAAATGGAAGTTTTCACGGGTAAACTGATCAGTCATTACCTGTCTTTTGTCGGTTTGCAGAACATTTCTCAAGGCTATCAATGCATCGTAGCGATCGATCATATTTTCCCCTTTGGCGACCTGTGAAAGCCACATTCTGACCGGCTTCTCAAACCTGATCTGTTTCATTATCTTCCTTCCGGGATCAAAAACTACATAATCAACCGACTTCTTTTCAGGATTTGAAATAATCACCTCTTCGCTTTTTCTCTGAATCCATTGCTTAAGGGTTGATTTTGAACCATCGGCGTACACCACCTGAAATTCAACCGGCATACTGTAGAGCCTGATCAGATCATTGGTTTCATGAATCTGATCTACAGTGAATCTGCTAAAACGATTCCCGGTAACATCATCATACTCAGTAAATTTCACTTCATAATGCGGCATTCCTCCCCGGTAAATCCATTGTTCAAAAAACCAGTCTGCTGACTGCCCGGTTGTTTGCCGGATGGCTTTCAGGAAATCGTTGGTTTCAACAACGTCGTATGGATGTGATCTCAAATAGTGACGGATCGTTTTTCTAAATGGTTCCTCACCGAGGTAATCTCTCAGCATATCCATTACCAACGATCCTTTAGGATACCATTTGGCTCTTCCGGCGCCAGAATACAGGATGGGATTCAGATTCTTTTTTTCATCTTCGAGTGTTTCGTCCAGCTCGAGTTTTTTTTGATACTGGTATTGATTTTCGCCAAGCATGTATTGTTCAAATTTTTTGGCATAATAGGTAGCAAAGCTCTCCGTGAGCCAGGTATGCCGTCCGTTGAGGTGTGATACATAATTGCCAAACCACTGGTGTGTGAGCTCATGAACATTTACATTGATATAGTTCCGGCCATCGAAACCTCTCTGATCCACAAACATATAGTCGCCAAAAACGGTAGCCGTAGTGGTTTCCATGCCACCGTAGAGGTAATCCTGCACCGGCATCTGGCGATATAACTCATAGGGATACTCCAGTCCGGTTTCATTTTCAAGAAAATCAAACATCTCCTTCGAATATTTGTAGGCAACTTCAAAACGGTTTTCCTGATCGGGATAGTACCAGTATTCGAGGGGCAGACCTCGTTTCGTTTTCATCTCCTTATAACGATAATCACCGATGACCAGACAAACCAGGTAGATCACATGGGGTTTGGTCATAAGGTAGTGCCAGGTTCTGGTACCATCCGGGTTTTCTTTCACCGATTTTCTAATTCCGTTGGATGCAATTTGATAGTTTTTATCAAAAGTCACCAGAAGTTCGGTAGTAAGTACATCATGTTTGATATTGACAAACGGAAGCCAATGCGACGGGTCATGAGCCCAGATTTGTTTTCTCTTAAGGTTTAGTGTGTCAGTCCAGCCGGAAAAATACAAATTGGTAGTGGGACGGGCTTGATAATTAACTTCCATGTTGTACGTCCTGTTCCATTTCAGTGCATTCTCAGGAAAAATAACCGCCAGGCTGCCTCGAGTAATTACTTGTGCGTCAATTCCGTCAATGTTTACCCCCTTAACAGTTATCTCCGGAACCGTTAAAACTATTGAATCACAAACCGGAACCACAGGCTGGAAAGTAAAAGTGGCCTTTCCCTTAATCTCTTGTCTGTAAGGATCAATACTGAATATCTCCCCTTTCAGATGAATGACATCGATACTTTGATCCGGCGGTTCAAGATTGGCATCAAACTGATAGGAAACCGGTTTTTGGGCAGATGAAAGTAAAGTGGCAAAAAGGAAGAGCAGGAGGGGGAAAAATTTTGTGTGCATGAGAGAGCTGGAAATAATTATAGATTATAAGTTAATTATAAATTATAAATTATAAATTATAAATTGAAATACAGATAGTTAGATCAACTACAAAGCTGTAAACAGGCAAAACAGTCCATGAATTGTTGAATTGTCGAATTAATTAGTATTTCAATCTCAAATTTTCAAATAATTCAACCTTATATAGGGACGACATCCCGGAATTTACCTGATTTGTAAAGATTCATTTTCATCTCAAAGACCGGGGTGTCGTCCCTTTAAAACCGTAATTTCTTCTTCGGGTTTTTATTTCCGGTAGATGAAGATAAAGTCGCTTCCGGGCTGGTTTTCCTCGAAGTCGCCGAAAGTGGGCTGAGGTTTAACTTTTTCGATGCTGCCGACAATTTCGCTGAGAGTCAGTACGCCATTATCACCACCATAGGTCCGGAGGGCTTCAATGAACCGGAATGCGAAAGGAGAGTGTTTACCGGGTATTCCGTCTGAAACATACTCCTTTCCTCCGGAGGTCATATAGCGTCGGGTTTTATACTTCAGTTTGGCCTGGATGAACTCTGCCCTTTCCATGATTTTATCATCGTAATCGCCACGATGGCCGCCCATAGCCACGAAATTGCTGAAAGCGCCCCCGAAGCAAACATCCATCGTAAGGAAGATATGGTCGCAGGAATGGCGGCTCAGGTAAGTGCGCAGTTCAGAGTGGCTGATGAGCGTACTGTTACTGGGATCGTTCTTAACCGAGTTGGTACAGATGATATAGCCTTCGCGCATTACTTCATCAAAGATACCATGGCCGGCAATGAAAATGAACAACTGGTCATTGGGTTCGTATTTTTTCAGATTGTATTCCTTCAGTTTCGAAAAGATATCTACTTTGGTTGGATTCTCCACCAGTTCAACCGTAAACCCGTAGTGGGTTTCCAATTCCGTCTTAATGGTTTTGGCATCGAAAACCGGGTTATTCAGACCAGGCCAGTTATCATAGCTGTCTGTGGCAAAAATCAAGGCATAATCTTTTCTTGATTTCAACAATTCATTGATACCGGGGATATAGGTTCCTGTACCACCGGGTTCAGGAGATTCGCCTCTGTCTCCCGCGTCAGCAAGCAGTGGTGCGGGGATATCAACTTCCACCAATTCTGTAGAGAGGGTTTCAAACCGGGTTCTGATCTTCAGTTGAAGGGTATGTCTGCCCTGCGGAAGGTTGAAGAACGATTTCAGCGACAGGTTACATTGCGGATCATTCTCGATCCTTTGTAAAACATAGTGCCAGTTGGAATATCCAATCCCATCAACAAGGGCGGTGATGCCCAGGATTGAGTCGTTACCGGTCAGGCAAAAATCCATGAGGTATTCAGGGCTTTCACCGCGACGGGCTTCACCGGTACCTCTCTTTGTGATTCTGGCCAGGAGTGATGCATATACTTTCGGGTTTAAAGACTCCATTTTAGCGGCCACAAATGAACTTTTTCCGGTGTCATCATTCGTGGCATATCCGGTAACCATGAAATATTTCCGGTCGATTTTGCCAATTGATCTTACTACTTCGTTTTCCTTTTCGAGATCTATAACTTTTTCTTCGATGACCTGACCGTCCTGGTCCACTTCGAGAACAACCCCTCTACTGGTTAACCCGTCATTATCCACCGCTACACCACCTACAATAAAGGAAATATCTGAAAGATTGGCCAGTGCATATACCTTATCGTTGGAAGGTTTCTGTATATGCCTGTCCCAAACCTTAACGCCGCCCTTATTCAGCTTGAAGAACCAGAAATCATTGTTTTTCTGCTCATTGGAGTTTGAAAATCCTGCAATGATGAATTGATACCGGTGTGTTTCGATGATACAACCGGCGATATCGGTTCCGGAACCTCCTACACTGGCCTCCCACAACATTTCACCCTGCTGGTTTACACCGGCAATCCAGGCATCCTCAGAACCTGGTGTTCTGGTTTTGGTGATGCCGGCCATTACAAATTCCCCCAGTGAAGTTTCAATCACATCAAAGGCCATTTCATCGGCGCCGGTTCCATAGGTGTTATCCCAAATAACCGTAAAATCCGGGCTTAATTTTGTCAGGAAAAAGTCAAAGCTTCCTTTACCGCGGCTGTTGGTGTATCCGCAGATCAATAATGAAGTATCATAGGTCAGGATCATCTTTGAGAGATAATCGCTTTTAATGGTTGAAAACAATTTTTCACTGATCTTATTTCCGGTTTTATCCAGTTGGTATATCAGCACCTGCATTTTGTTGTTTTCAAGCGTGGAACAACCCAGAAAAAGGTTTTCATCCGGCATCTCCACAATGCTCAGTGCCTGCTGGTCGCCATCACGGGAAATTGATTTTTCCCAGATTACATCCCCGGCCTGATTGCATTTTCTGATCAATACATCGCTGCCGCGTTTATCATTGAACCTGACTGAGCCGGCCATAATAATATCTCCACCGGCCAATGCGGTAACTGAATGCGACTCTTCCGACTGGCCTGCCGGAAATGATTTATTCCAGTCGATATTGGTTTGACCCATTAACTGAGCACAGGTAAACAGAAACGCCAGGAAAGAAATATAAATCGTTTTCATAATAATCAATTTGATCGATTTATAAAGTATTCATGCAAATTTAGTTAATTATTTCAAAGAATGGAAATACCATTCTATAGCTTTTTTTATTCCGTTGCGAAGATTGTATTGCGGGCGGTACCCGAGCAGTCTTTCAGCTTTTTCAACTGATGCCAGTGAATGCAGGATATCCCCTTTCCTGATACTGGTATATTCCGTCGGAATTGTAAGTATATGCGAATCAAACTGAGACAATCCTTCCCGGAGGTAATCTATCAGCTGATTAACCGTTGTTTTCTCACCAAATGCCACATTATACACCTGGTTAACTGCTTCAGGACCAGTAACCAGCCCGGCCAGTTCATTAGCCTGTATCACATTATCAATATAGGTAAAGTCTCTGGATTGTTCACCATCACCGTACACTACCGGTGACTGATGATTGATCAGTAGTTTAATGAATTTAGGGATGGCGGCTGCATAGGCTCCGTTGGGGTCCTGTTTTCTTCCGAAAACATTAAAGTACCTGAGACCAATGGTTTCCAGTCCATATAAATCGGCAAACACATTGGCATAAAGCTCATTAACATATTTAGTGACTGCATAGGGGGATAATGGCCTTCCGATCCGGTCTTCATATTTGGGCAGTCCGGGATGATCGCCATATGTGGAAGAACTGGCAGCATAGATGAAGCGTTGCACTTTTTCATCCCGGGACGCCGTCAGCATATTCAGAAATCCTCCGATATTTACCTCATTGGTAGTAATGGGATCTTTTATAGAACGTGGAACTGAACCGAGGGCAGCCTGGTGGTAAACCAAATCGCAACCGGTCACCGCTTTCCGGCAGTCTTCGAGGTTGCGAATATCTCCCTCAATCATTGTAAACAAGGGATTTTTAGAAAATGCATCAAGATTTTCAGGCTTTCCGGTTGAAAAATTGTCGAGGCAGGTTACCTGGTTTTCGTTATTGAGCAAATATTCGATCAGGTTAGAGCCGATGAATCCGGCACCGCCGGTAACCAGTATGTTTTTTCCTTTTAATTGACTCATTCTTATTTTTAATTATCAAATAATTTACTCTCTATTTTCAACATAATTTCAGATGCCCTGCCTTTAAGCATGATATCGGTAACAGAATTCGTGTATAAAGAGTCTTCAGTATTGATTTCGATGATTTTGGCTCCATGCTGTTTTGCAACCCTTGGGATATAGTTGGCTGGTGAAACTTCGCCGGTAGTTCCGATGATGATGAGTACCTTGGATTTGGCGGCTGACTCTAAAGACATTCTGTAGGCATCCTGTGGAATATTTTCACCAAAAAAAATGAAATTGGGCTTTAATAGTCCGCCATCCGGGCAGAGAGGCGGCAACTGTTCAAGGTTTACCTCTTTTACAGAAAATATTTTTCCGGTTTTCAGGCTGATCAGTTTTTGGGAATTGCCATGATATTCAATCACCCCGGATGCGCCCGCATCCTGATGAAGGTTGTCAATATTTTGTGTTATGATACTGTGCACCAGTTTATTCGATTGCATATGGGCTAGCACCTTATGAGCCGGATTGGGAAGGGCTTTTCCGAAAAAATCATAAAAAATCTCTTTAATGACTATCCAGGATTGAAGAGGATTGGTATAAAAATAACCCAGGTCAAGGACACGGGGATCATATTTGCTCCACAAACCATCATTTCCTCTGAAAGGAGGAATCCCGCTTTCCACTGAAATCCCGGCTCCGGTAAAAACCGTGGTATAACCTGATTTTTTGATCAGTTCAACAGCAGAAAGTATTTGATTTTCAATATTGAGCATAAGAATTTTACAGGTTTCAAAAATAATCGATTATTTGGGATAAGCTTTCATTCAACGTTACTTATTAAGGTTAACAGGCCCATCGAGTTGTACTGCAATAACCGTTAAATGGGGATCGATATTTTCTTTCGGTAAATCGATCAGTACCAGTCCGGGAACTTCACTCCAGTAAAGTTTGCCAACTATATTCCAGCTTAGTTTGGTTCCATCGCCAACTACTCGTATCCGGTTTATCTTGTTCTTTAAACCTTTGATTATTAATGGCATAGAAGGTGTACCTTCCACAAAGAGATAAAGGATGGTACTATCGGCTGACAAGGCTGTATTTCCTTTGAAATACTCAAACGGGATTCCCGGTTTTGTACCATAAACCGCTTCTTTGTGCTTAGAGGTCCATTTTCCAAGTTCTTCCAATATACTAATTTGTTCGGCCGGTACAGAACCATCCGGCTTGGGTCCGATATCCAGCAACAAATTGCCGCCCAACGTAATACAGTCCGCCAGTATCCTGATAATCAGATCTGTTGATTTGTAGTTTTTGTCGTTTGGCTGATATCCCCAGGAATCGTTCATGGTAAGGCATAGTTCCCAGAACTGACCGGCTGGTTGCAGAACCGGAACTCCCTGTTCAGGAGTATCATAATCGCCATAACCGGCGAGCCTTGAATTGATGATCGCATCGGGATTATGCTGCAGAATCATTTTCCTGATCTCTTTGGCTTTCCAGGCATCGGCGTTTTGTTCCCAATCGCCATCAAACCAAAAAAGGTCAGGATTGTACTGTTTAACCAGTTCATTAAGCTGGCAGAAATTGAAATCAACGAAACGGTTCCAGCGCGCCGAATCGGAGGTATATCTTTTTTGGGTTCTGGTTAGATTTGGATAATCGGGATGTGACCAATCCAACAGAGAAAAATAGATCCCGGTTTTGAGTCCTTTTTGTCGGGCCGCGGCCACAAAGGGTGTTAATACATCTTTTGCAGCAGGGGTTTTCTTAACTATACTCAGGTCGTTACAGCGGGTGTTCCATAAGGCTACCCCGTCATGATGCTTGGAAGTAATGACTGTATATTTTGCGCCACTGGAGGCGATAAGGTCAGCCCATTTTTCAGGATTAAAGTTGGTAGCCGTGAAACCATTAAGTTGTTTCATATAGGTTTCATGGGAAACATATTCATTGAAAAATGACCAGGATTCATCGATTCCATCTACCGAATATATTCCCCAGTGGATGAATATCCCAAGCCTGGCATCCCGGAACCAGTCCATTTTTTGGTTTTCCTGAGCGGAAATATCATTTAACCCAAGTAAATTTAGGATCCAGAGAAACGATACAAAGAATCTGAGCGCTTTCATAACTGTAAATACTGTCAAGGTTCTGCAAATTAAAGGTTTTGTTTTTAATACCGACGGAAATTGAATGAAAAACTTTTTACCGGATAAAAATTCTATTTTCGCTTTTAAAATAAATGCCCTGAATTAACGTAATTGCCCTGAAGTAATACTCAATAATGAAAAGATTAATATTCTGTCTGTCTGTATTTTCCTTACTTTTTTCAATACTTATGGTTTTGCCGGGCTGTAAGAAAGAACCCGAATGGGTTACAGACCCAGCCGCCATGCTGGAATTTTCTACAGATACCATTATGTTTGATACGGTGTTTACTACAGTAGGTTCGGTAACTGCCAACCTGAGGGTTTATAACCGGCATGAGGGGAAAATCAGGATTAATGACATTACCTTGGCCGGAGGCACTTCTTCCACCTATGAAGTCAATATTGACGGAGAACCGGCAGTTCATTTAAAAGATGTTGAAATTAACCCTGGTGACAGTATTTTCATTTTTGTCAGAGTAACCGTTAATCCGAATGATGCCGGCAATCCGTTTGTACTGGAAGATTCGCTGGTGTTCAATACCAACGGCCATCATCAGGCTGTAAAGCTGATAGCCTGGGGACAGAATGCAAGATACATTATTGCCGACCGCTTCATTGAGGGGCTTCCTCCTTTCAGTATTGTGGCCGGTGAAAATGAGACGGTAGTCTGGAATAATGAATTGCCTTACCTGGTTTATGGCTATGCAGTGGTTGATTCAACGGCATTATTGCGTATTGAGGAAGGAACCCGTATACATTTTCATTCACAGTCAGGGCTTTGGATTTACAAAGGTGGCTGTTTAAAGGTGAATGGGACTATCGACAATCCGGTAATTTTCCAGGGGGATAAACTGGGATATGAATATGAAGAAGTACCGGGACAGTGGGACAGGATATGGATTAATGAAGGCAGTGTTGACAATGAGATTAATTATGCAGTGATCAAGAACGGATTTATCGGAATACAGGCTGAAACACTGCAGGAATATATGGATAACCAATTAACCCTGACCAATACGATCATTAAAAACATGACCGGAGCCGGTATTTTTACCCGTTTTTATGTAATCAGCGGATACAACAATGTAGTGGGCAATTGCGGGCAATATACGATGGCCCTTACGATGGGTGGTTTTTATGAATTTGCCCACTGCACCTTGGCCAACCTATGGAATGAAAGTTTCAGGCCTACCCAGTCAGTTGCGCTTACGAATTACGTCCTGGATAAAAATCAGGTGCCTCAGGTATTTCCTTTTTCTTCGTGGTTCGGAAATTCCATAATCTATGGCAACCTGAATGATGAGTTCATGGCCGATTTCGAGGAAGGTGAGGATTATACATGGAAGTTTAAAAACAGCTTATTAAAAACCACTCAGAGTACTTCAGATACCAGTCATTTTAAAGATTGCCTGGTGAATGAAAACCCAATTTTCAGAGATCATGCCATGAATGATTACCATCTGGACACCATCATCTCTCCGGTTATTGGTAAGGGTTCACCAACCATTGCCTCTAACGTACCTTTTGACCTCGATGGAGTTGCAAGGACAGAAAATCCCGATTTGGGTGCCTTCCAGTTTGTTCCTGATACCAATGCGAACGCAGGAATGAAAAGAACCTGGCATAAAACTGCAGTTCATAAGATAAAAACGAACAAAACTACCGGAAAAACAGAGTTACAACCTGCCTTTGGAAGAAAAATCCAGCTTCCGGGTCAATAAAGGTTTAAAGGGTATTTACCCAAAGATAGAAATCAGTAAAATACGACTTTTCTTACAAGTGAATTATTCCGGATTATTTCTTCTTCGTCTTCTGAACATCCTGGTTTTCAGACATTGCCATGAAATTGGATTTGGGTACAAACACCCGATCAAACAATCCGCCCTGCTGGCCGCTGAAAAGTGATTTTTGGTTGGACGAGGAGGTAACCACAAATTTATTAATCGTATCTGCCGGATAGGCCATGATCTCAACGGGCTGGAAATTATTTCCCTCAATTTTTATGGTATGACTGGGAGCAGCGCTTTTAAACACATTTTCTTCAAGAAACTGGGTACTTGTTAACTGGGAGAAGACTCCGGCATACCGGACACTGTTCAGTGAATCGGCTGATTCACCATCCAATTGCCAGACCGGACCATTTCTCTCAACTACAAAGGTTTCACCGGGATACGTAAAAGTGATCCTGGTAATATCATCGCGATTAATCTTAGCCAGGGATTTATTCCTGTAATAGGATACCTCCTTTTGAAACATCATCCTGAGGAAGCCATCTACGGCATAGGTTTCATCCTCGCCGGCCAAACGTACATAAGAAGTCATCTGACCGCCCGTCTGCGAAAACATCATGTTCTGCTGTCCCTGAGGGCGGGGCTGGTACGAAAACCGTCCGACGTACATATCAGACAGGATTTTTTCTCCTTTCAGTACTTTTATTCTGGTGGCAGTTGAGTCGGTGACTTCAAAATCCTTCCATTTCGACTGATCGGTTGCGGCCACCCGGATTGGCTTCATACTGCTCAGTTGCACCAGCAGGTTAGAGGAAACCGAATTATCAGCATCGTAGGATTTTCCGTCGGATTCAACTGTCCAGTTCTGCCCCTGGCGGTTCAGCACAATTTCTTTGGCAGGGATGGGCGGGCGGATGATGATGGAAGTGATTTTGGTAGAATCCACTTCCACCAGTGACTCCTTGAATGACCGTTCACTTTTATCGAAGAGGCGTGTTAATACAAATATGGCTATTAGCACTGCCAAAATGATGATCAGGGATTTGTTGTTGAATTTCTTAAACATATTGACCCTCCATTCTTTTAATTCTCTGATTTCTTCTGAATTGAATTCTCAGAAGACCATAAATGATAATTATAGCGATGGGCAGCAGGAAATTGAGCCATTTCAATACGATTTTTTTCCCATCGCTTACTTCGTCCAGCAGACGGGCTGTAATACCCTTGGTTCGAAGATCAATCAAACCGGTATCATCTGAAAGCCAGTCGACCGAATTAGAGGCCAGGTTAACATTATCTTTCTGAAGTTGAGGCCGTTGTCCTTGCTGAGGTTCACCACTAACCATAAAATCTCCGTCGGTAATCAGTATTATTTTGGAAGGCCTCTCCCCTGCCAGTCTACCGCTGAACAAGGCAGCCACTGTTTGCGGCCCGATGGGAAAATCATTTTCCGTCCATTGCTTTTGAATATCAAACATTACGGGCGCTGCCAGTTTACCGGTTTTTTCAGAAGTCTGGATAAGCGGGGTATATTTTACCCGTACACTATCGCCGGCAAACATAATTGGGCTAGGGAAATGGAGGATTACCGCTTCCAGGCCGCGGGTAGCCGGCTGATCGGCAAATTTCTTCACAATCGGAAGGAAGGGAAACGGGATCTGGGTAGTATACCGGAAAAATGACTGTTGTTGGGTCACCCCGACAGTGGCACAACTGGCATCCACCAGGAATGCATTATCAACCAGTATATTTTTCTGACTCAGCCAGGAGCTCAGACCGGTTTCCACTGAATTTCCCTGAAGGGTTTGGAAATCGCCGGCTACACGGTTCATGGCTATGAACAAATTTCCTCCTTCGGACAGGTAACCGTCCAGTTTTGCCAGATGATCCGGCGGAAAGGTATCAGATGGCGCCACAATCATGATGGTTTTATACTTCATCAGGTTTAGGGCAGAATCAGATAATTGTACCGGTTCAACGTTATAGAGAATCATCATTTCAGCCAATACCTGTTGCATGGCTTGCGGAGAGGGTTCACCATGTCCCTGAAGAATTCCGATTGTTTTCTTCTCTTCCTCTTTCATGGATATCCTTTTGATGGTCGTAGAAAGCTCATATTCCATTGCTCCGCCCGGTTGAAGAACAGGGATTACTCCGGTTTTCTCACCATATTGGATTTTCACACCCAGATAAACTTTTTGCTGCTTCACCTGATCCTTTTCCCGAACATTCACCAATACCGGCTGTACACCCGATTGTACGGCCTGCTGTTCTATTTCGGGATCTTTATTGGGATCTGTGAATTCGTACAGTACTTTATTTCTGGATACTTTGGAGTATTCCGTTAATAACTCCTTGAAATCTCTTTTACTTTTAGCAATATCAGAAGGGAGGTCGCCTGTGAAATAAGCAGTGATGGTAACCGGTTCATCGAGATTTTTCAGGATGTTTTTAGTGGCTTTACTCAGTGTATATTGTTTACCCTGGGTAAAATCGAGCCTGACAAAGAACCTGTCGCCTACAAAATTCAATGCGGCAATTACCAGAAATATCAATAAAAACCTAAAAAATATCTTTCCTTTATTTTTCATAATTCTTTTATTTTCAAATTATTACGTTTAAATTTTTAGGCATATCTTCTTTTCTCGAGGATCGCTTCAGTTCCAATTAATCCCAAAAGGGTAATTGACAGGAAGTAAATCAGATCTCGTGAATCCAGCACGCCTCTTGAGATGGAATCGAAATGGCCATCCATACTGAGGTAGCCGAAAATACTGCCCAGCCATCCTGACATACTGCCAGATAAGATTCCAAAAATGATCTGAAAGAATATTCCAATGAAAAGGGCCAGCAGGTAGCCCACTATCTGGTTATTTGAGATACTGCTGGTAAAAATTCCAATGCCTACGTAGGCAGAGCTCATAAGCAGCAAACCGAAATAACCGAGTATGATTGCACCGTGATCTACATTACCGAGTTTTGAAACGGTAATGTAATAGGGTAAGGTGAGCGCCAGGGCTATGAAAATCAGCACCAGGGTGGAAAGAAATTTCCCTGCAACTACCTGCCAGTCGCTTACAGGCCTGGTAAGCAGCAGCTCTATGGTTCCGGAACGGTTTTCTTCGGCAAACAGCCTCATGGTAAGGGCAGGAATGAAGAAAAACAGGGTCCAGTAGGCAATTCCGAAAAATGCCTGCAGGCTGGCCTGTTTTACAAAAAATATGTCGGAGCCGTAAAGCCAGGTAAAAAATCCGGAAAACCCGGCAAAGGTTACCAGCATGATATACGCGATAAGGGAATCAAAAAATGTGATCAATTCGCGTTTAGCAATAATCCAAATCAATTTCATATTTATAATTGTTTGTAATTCAAAATTTTAATGAATAGTTAACTCGCGGAATACATCTTCCAGTTTGGTTTCGATTGGGGTAAGTTCGGTCATTACCCAGTTTTTATCAACACAAAGTTTAAAAATTTCACGTTTAACCTGAGCTTCAGGCTGGAACTGAACCTCGAACAGATGGTTTTCCCGGTCGATAAAATCGATGACATCGATGGCTGATATAGTTTTTAAAGCAGAGTAAATATCATTCACTTCCCCGTCTTCAATCCTGACCCGGATCATTTCACTTCCACGGGTATGTTTTCTGAGTTCCCTGGAAGTACCATCCGCTACGATTTTACCTTTATTGATAATCATGATACGATCGCAGGTAGCTTCTACTTCTGCCAGGATATGGGTAGAAAGAATGACCGTTTTCTCTCTTCCTATCTGCCTGATTAATTCCCTGATTTCCACAATCTGGTTGGGATCGAGACCTGAAGTGGGTTCATCGAGGATAAGAACAGCCGGATCGTGAATGAGCGCCTGTGCCAGACCTACCCTCTGACGATAACCTTTTGACAGTTCGCCTATTTTCTTATGCTTTTCATCCTCGATACCGCAGATTCCGATCATGTCCTTAATTCGTCCCGGAACTTTTGATTTTTCAATACCCTGAATTCCCGCTACGAATTTCAGATAGTCAATAATGGGCATATCCATATACAAAGGATTATTTTCGGGCAGGTAACCCACCAGACGTTTCACCTCTTCCGGATGCTCATGCACAGAATGGTTTCCCACCAGGATATTACCCTCAGTAGGTGCCAGAAAGGTAGTAATCATGCGCATGGTGGTTGATTTACCAGCGCCGTTGGGTCCAAGAAAACCCATCACTTCACCTGTTTTTACACGAAATGAAATGTTATCGACAGCTTTTTGGGAGCCGTAAACTTTCGTCAGATTTTCAACAATTATATCCATCCTATCAAAAAATTTTGGGGTGCAAAAAAAAGAAAAAGTTAATTTTTGATACTAAAAATTAACAATTATTAACCAAGTAGGAAATTACATGAGATGAAAGGTTGTTTGGCCGGAATACGCTATTCTTTTATCGAATTTTTGGTTTTAAAAGTATCCCATGATTCCCTGAGATAAGCTTCTTCCATAACATAACGGAGAATCAGCATAAACTGATCAGGCTTCATGTATCCGGGGGCTACCGTAATCATTTTTCCTTCTTCATTCAGAAAAGCATATGAAGGATACGACATTTTCCCATTAAGCAGCGCTACGGCCAATTGATGAGGGTAACGGTTTTTTGCAGGATTGTCATTAATAAACAGCCTGTTCACAAAATGTACAGAGTCTTTCCGTTCGGCATTGAATTTTACAGCATGAAAATGCTGATTCATGTAACCGGCTACTGTTGAATCGGCAAAGGTTGTGGCATCCATTTTCTTGCACCAGCCGCACCAATCGGTGTAAACATCAATAAAAATTTTTTTGGGTTGAACAGACATAATCGCATTGACATGTTCAATGGTCGTCCATCTGACTGGTGTAGCGGGCTCCTGAGCAAACAGTTCTGCAACAAGATGGAATAAGGTGGTGAGTATAAGAGTTACTTTGAAGGTGTGCATAAAACAATTATGAATTATAAATTATAAATTATAAATTATAAATTATAGATTGAAATACAATTCGTTAGGTTGTTTTTTGTTCATTGCTAATTGCTAATTGCTAATTGCTAATGGTTTCTTTCCATGTCCCTTTTCAGGTCTTTTTTCTTGATAGTTTCCCGTTTGTCATAGAAGTGTTTGCCACGAGCCAGGGAAATATCGAGTTTGGCCAGTCCCTTTTCGTTAATAAACAACAGAACAGGAATGATTGTCAGCCCTTTTTCTTCCACTTTTATTTTCAGCTTTTTAAGCTCTCTGCGGGTGAGAAGAAGTTTCCGGTCTCTTTTCGGCTCATGGTTGTAAAAAGTACCCAGTTTATATTCGGCAATGTGCATACTTTTTACAAAAAGTTCGTTACCCACAAAATAACAATAGGCATCAGCCAGATTGGCCATGCCTGACCTGATGGATTTGATTTCGGTTCCCGTCAGCTGAATACCGGCTGTGTATGTTTCTATCAGGTAATACTGATAATCAGCCTTCTTATTTTTGATCTGTATATTTTGAGCCATAATTTATAAAAGCCCGCAAATGTACAGATTTTTTAACTAAAGATTTTAGCAGCGATATCTGTAGATTTCATGAGTGCATCCTGATCCAGTTGAACATCAATTCCTTTTGAGGTAAGATATTCAATCAAATGCAGGCTGGAAATGTTTCCGACCATATCATATCCGGTCATCGGGCAACCTCCTGCTTCACCGGTAACACCTTCGAACCACCGGCAACCTGCCGTGTAGGCTGCATCAATCCGGGAAAACCAATTACCCGGCTGTGAATGCAAATGAAATCCAAATTGTATTTCCGGGAATAACTGAGGAATGATTTCAAACACTGCCCTGATATTTTCCGGTGTTGAAAAACCTATGGTGTCTGATAAAATAACCGTATGGATTCCCAGATCCTGAAGCAGTTTGATTCTTTCGGTCAGAACCGGTACTGACCAGGGTTCCATGTAAGGATTTCCGAAAGCCATTGCCATATACACTGCGAATTGCTTTGAAACGGATGTTGCCAGCTTCCGGATGTCAGACAGGGTTACCATGGATTTTTCAAAAGTTGTATTCAGGTTTTTTTTCAGAAATGTATCGCTGCATGAAAAAGGGTAGCTGATAATACTGATGATATCAAAATCAGCAGTCATTTCTGCATATTTTTGATTACCAGCCAGTACCTGGATTTTTGACCGGGTTGGAAAACCATTCAGATTTTTCAATACTTCGGAAGTATCCTTCATTTGAGGAATAGCCCTTTCACTTACAAAACTGCCGGTTTCTACCACATCATACCCCACCTCAAGCAGGGCTTTCAGATATTGAATTTTCAAATCTGTGGGAATAAACCGGGAGAGTCCCTGGAGTGCATCCCTGGGTGATTCTGTTAACCTAACCATAATCTGCAGTTTGTGGCAAAGATAATAATTGGGTGTAAATCGGCTGCCCGGATTATAATAAACTATGTTGCACCCGGAAAATAATTATTTTTGGCCAATTCGAAAATTTACGAAAAAATCCGAAATCATGGGACTATTAGAAAAATATGAAGATACATTAATCAGTCAGGATTTGAGATACCTGAAACTGCTGGCCGAGAAATTTCCAACGATCCAGGCGGCGAGTACTGAAATTATAAACCTTGAAGCCATTCTTACGCTTCCCAAAGGAACCGAACATTTTGTATCGGATGTACATGCTGAATATGAAGCATTTAGTCATTTGCTCAGGAATGCTTCAGGCGTAATAAGGAGAAAGATTGAGGATGTATTCAAAAATACCCTGCGGCAATCGGTAAAAAATACGCTGGCTTCACTGATCTATTATCCCGAAGAGGTTTTGGTGGAAGTTTTGAAGACCGAAACAGATGTTGAAGACTGGTATGCAGTAACGCTTCAAAGACTGGTGGAGATTACCCGGGCCGCCGCTTCCAAATATACCCGGTCAAAAGTCAGAAAGTCGCTACCCCCTGATTTTGCTTTCATTATTGAGGAATTGCTGAATGAAAGTCCGGATCGTCAAAATAAGGAAGAGTATTTTGCAGGCATCATCCATTCGATTATCCGGATTGAAAGGGCGAAGGAATTCATTGTGGCTATGTGCAAACTGATTCAGCGATTATCCATTGACCGGGTGCATGTGGTAGGCGATATTTTCGACCGGGGGCCCAGCGCTGAAAAAGTTTTGGAACTGCTGCTCAATTATCACTCGGTGGATATTCAGTGGGGCAATCACGATGTACTCTGGATGGGCGCCGCAGCAGGAAGCAAATCCATGATAGCCAATTTATTGCGGGTATCCTTAAGATATATGAATGTGGATACCATCGAAGACGGATACGGTATCAACCTGATGCCCCTGGCATCATTTGCCATGCGGGTTTACCAGGATGATCCCTGCCCGCAGTTCATTCCGAAAACCCCATCTTCACACAATTTCAGTCCGGAAGACCTGAAGCTGGTAAGGATCATGCATAAGGCCATAGCTATGATACAGTTCAAGCTGGAAGCAGAAGTGATAAGGCGTAACCCCAGTTTTGGCATGGACGACAGAAATCTTCTGCATCTTATTGATTACCAAAAAGGTATAATAACCATTGATGGAAAGGAATATGAGCTGAACGATACTTTTTTCCCCACTATCAATCCGGATAACCCCTATGCACTTTCTCAGGAAGAGGAAGAGCTCATGGAAAAGCTGAAAAACTCATTCATGAACAGCGACCGGTTAAAGCGACACATTAAATTTATGTATTCGAAAGGTTCCATGTATTCGGTTTACAATGGAAACCTGCTTTATCACGGATGTATTCCTCTAAAGGAGGATGGTACCTTTGAAGAAGTGAAAGTAGAGGATCAGCTTTACTCAGGAAAAAAATTACTGGACCAGTTCGACCTGCTGGCCCGGAAAAGTTATTTTAACCGCAATGACCCGGGTTCAGACCACCATGAGCAGGACTATATGTGGTATTTATGGTGCGGACCTCAGTCGCCATTATTTGGAAAAACCAAGATGGCCACTTTCGAAAGATATTTCATCAACGATAAAGAGACCCACAAGGAAGGGAAAAACCCATATTTCAAACTGAATGACTCTGAACAAGTTTGTGATCAGATAATTACTGAATTTGGTCTTGATACTAAAACAGCCCATATCATTAATGGCCATGTGCCGGTAAAAGTTAAAAAAGGAGAAAGTCCGATAAAAGCTGGTGGAAAACTGCTGGTTATTGATGGCGGATTATCAAAAGCTTATCAGAAAGAGACAGGTATTGCAGGGTATACCTTAATTTTTAACTCATACGGTTTGATGCTGGTGGCACATGAGCCTTTCGAATCGGTTTACAAAACCCTGAGCGCTGACAGGGATATCCTTTCGGATATTACTTTTCTGGAAAAGAATGCCTCAAGAAAACGGGTAGCCGATACTGATATTGGTAAAGTGCTGAGCCGTCAGATTACTGATCTGGAAATGCTGGTTGCTGCTTACCGGAAGGGTTATCTTAAGGAAATCAGGTAGATTTGAAAATCTGTAAATGAAATACAGGGTCTTTTTTTAAGATTATTTCTTAATCGATTTACTTAGTCATTTTGCCTACTCATATTAGAATTTCAAATGCAGAATAAATAAGTGTGACATTTAGTCGGGATAAACATATCCCGTTGTAGTTTTGCCAATGAGTAAGTTATACTTTGATCTTTTATGTTGAAGTGAGGAAAGGGTGCATTAGCATTCCAGAAAACAGGAAAACAACCAGGACCGGTCAGTTATTGGCCGGTCTTTCCTCATTTAGTCGCAAACGATTTACTAATTAGCAATTAGCAATTAGTAATTAGCAATTTGAAAAGTTATATCATTATTAAATGTTATATGATTTATATTCTTTATATATCTTATTAAATAATTTTACAAAGAATAGACGTTTATGCGTAACTATCTTACAATTTCTTATAATATTTAAGTAATTAAATTACATTCTTAGAATCATGTATATTGCGAGATGTTTTTTGTAGAGATATGTTGATTAATTTCGATATCAAACAGAAATATTTACGGTTTTATAGCATCCTGTTGCTGATAAATCTCAGCTTGTTATCTGTGTCCCAGGAATTCAGCCTGCGCAAATATTCCATTCCCGAAGGACTGGCACAAACACAAATCCAGTCGATTTACCAGGATCGAAATGGCTATATGTGGATCGGTACCAAAGGCGGGATCAGCCGGTTTGACGGGGTGGAATTTAACAACTTCTCGGTCCGTGACGGATTGCCTCATAATTACGTCGGGGCCATCTATGAGAATCAGCTGGGTGAAGTGTTTGTTATTGTGAGAAACGGAATGGCCATGATTTCGAAAAACCGGTGTAAACCCATACCATTTCCTGAACCGGATATTGATCACGTTGCCGGCTACATTCCGGGTACTCAGTACGAAAACTACTTTTTACTAAGAAATAAAAAATTTCAAAACATTGTATATCAGTATAATAAAGAAAAGTGGATACGAATTGAACATCCGCTGAATAAACTGGACAGTTATATTTCCGGGGATGATTTCGTGGTTAACATGGTTCAAAATGACAGCATTTACTTTATCAGAACGATAAAAGGGGCTATCCTGGAGTATGCTGATAACAAGATACGGAAAAGATTTTCTGCTGAATCCGGGGTTTTTGATGCCTTATGGCACTCAGGAGAACTGTATTTCAGAAACGAAACCGGCTTGTACAGATACATAAAAGACAGGAATCCGGTCTTACTCTTTAACTATACCTTCAGTAAGAAAAAGCCCAGATCTAATTTTATCTTTGATCAGCACAACGGAATCTGGTTTGTTGATGAACAGGGTCGCCTTTGCTATTTCAACAGGAAGGAACTTCTCACTACCACCACCAAACTGAACGGATCGGGAATTCTTTTCAAAGACAGAGAAGAAACCATCTGGCTTGGAGGACAAGATGGCGATGGCCTGTTTTGTATTGAAAACCCGGCATTTGTTCATTATCTTCCTGAAAAAACCGGGGTACCCAGGCACGTTTGGTCGATTGTACCTGACAGAAACGGGGACTTGTGGTTTGGCGGGTATACGGAAGGATTTGCGAAATTCGATTATCAGAGTTTTGACAGAACAGATTTCCCAAATGTTATTGCAGGTGGAGCCATAGCCTTAATGGGCAGTATTTTCACACGCGACAAAATCAGTTTGTTTTCAGTTTCAGGCGCCAGTGTAGTGGCTTACGACGGAAAAACATTCAGTACCTTTCTTGAATCTAAAGATGTACCCGGAGCCAGTATGTACCTTTTTGAAGATACCGTTCGGGGCAGAATACTGTCATGCCTGGGAAGCGGAGACCTTACCATCCGCGAAAACGACGGCAAAATAAAAACCATTACAGTACCCAGGCCTTCGAATGCGTATTCTTTATTAACCGTTTCCATGGATGAACAGAACCGTTACTGGCTGGGGTATTCAAAGGTAATCATGATTTATGACGGAGAACATTTCAGCACGCTTCCCAATGAGGAGTGCAGTTTCCCCTATGGCGCCATGAGTATGCAGCGCGACCAATACGGAACCCTTTGGGTGGGGAACGAACTGGGTCTTTTTGCCATTAAGGAAAATAATTACCAAAAGACCGGAGAGGAATATTTCAATAATTATGTAAGCTCCCTCTGTGCTGCAGGTACCGATACGTTAATCATTGGTGGCATTAACGGTTTAGGAATCCTTAACCTGAGGGAATTCAACCTGAATAACAGGACTGACCTGTTATTCTTCGATCAAAAAAGTGGTTTCAAAGGAATTGAAGTGGCACAAAATTGCATAACTCCCGATTTCAGAGGAAATTACTGGATTGCCACATCCGACATTGTGGTACGGTTTGATCCGGACGAACTGAGAATGAATACTGTGAAAGCACAACCCATATTTACCTCTCTGGAAACCATGAACAAGTCTATGGAATGGAATCCTTTGGTAATAAATGGTATACCGGATTCGGCCATTCAACTAAAATGGGCTGACAATAACATCCGGATTAAGTTTGGCGCTACCAGCCTCAGATTTCCTCATAAGGTTACATTCAGTTACCTATTGGAAGGAAACGATGAAAACTGGTCGGCGCCCTCCACCAACCGCTATGCGGTATATACCAACCTGTCGCCGGGAAAGTACCGGTTTCTTTTAAAAGCATCCAATGACGACTGCGTATGGAATCATGAATATGCATCGATAAATATTAATATAGTGCCCGCCTGGTGGCAAACCTGGATTTTTAAAATTGTCACTGTACTCAGCCTGTCGGGAATCGTAATCTGGCTTTCAATATTTTTGACCAACCGCCGCCGGAATCGTCTGGAATATGAAATGGCGAGTGAAAAGAAGATGACGGAGCTTCGGTTACAAACCCTTCACAACCAAATGGATCCGCACTTCACGTTCAATGTGATAAATGCCATAAAAAGTGTGGTGATGAGAGATGATAAAGAAAAAGCCGGACGGTTTTTAGATAATTTTTCGGTTTTGCTTCGAAAAATGCTGGAAAAATCGGATCAGATAACCCGCACTGTAAGGGAAGAACTTGAATTCAGCCGTAACTATCTCGAGTTGCAGCAACTACGATATAAAAATAAATTTGAATATCAAATCAATATTAAAGAAACCGTTAATCAGGATCAACTGATTCCCAAAATGGTCATTCATACGTATGTTGAAAATGCCGTAAAACATGGTCTCTTCAACGCGGACAGGCATGGTATCCTACTCATCAGTATTGGTGAGAATGATTCAAAATTGATAATCAGGGTACAAGATAACGGGATTGGCCGGAAAAAAGCGGCAGCGCTTCAAAGTTATTCAACCGGTAAAGGATTGAAGATCATGAAACAGTATTTTGATCTGTTCAATGAAAGGAATCCTGCAAAAATCGAAACCGAAATCATTGATTTATACGACGATAACCAGGAACCATCGGGAACACTCGTATTGATTACCATTCCGATTCATATGACTTATTATATTTGACCCTGTAAAAACCTTCTGCAGTTATTGATAAAAAATGAAAAGGATTTATAAAGCTTTAATGGTGGATGACGAAGAAGAGGCAAGATTTGCGCTGGCAGACCTGCTTAAAGAGTTTGACCAGATAGAAATCTTGGGCAGTACAGGCAATCCTGATGAAGTCGTGAGACTCGTACATCAGGAACATCCGGATATCATTTTTCTGGATATTGATATGCCCGGAAAATCAGGGCTTCATCTGGCCGCTGAAATCAACCGTCTAAATCTGAATACCATCATTGTTTTCGTGACCGGATTTGACAAATACGCGCTGGAGGCTTTCCGGGTATCGGCAGTAGCCTACCTGCTAAAACCTGTAACCAACGAAATGATGAAGGATGTTCTTGAAAAGATTGAGAAATCGGGAAGGGATGCACACTCAAAAACCCGGATTGATTCTTTGGTTACCTACCTTAACAATGCCGGAAAAATCAGGTTAAACACCAAAGAAGGATTTAAGCTGATAAAGCCCGAAACCATACTGTATTTTCAGGCTGAAGGAAGTTATAGCAGAGGATATACCCATCCGGCTCAGGAATTACTGATCTCATCCAATCTTGCACAACTGGAAGAATTGCTCACCTCTTTTCAATTTTTCCGGATCAACCGGAACATACTTATCAATTTAGCGCACCTGACCCACGTAGACCGGTCGGAAAGAACCGTAACCCTGTCGAACGGAGAATACAGGGTGGAATTGAATATCTCAGGGGAACGGCTGAAGTATCTGGATTTGTACCTGAGATAATTTACGATTTACGATTTACGATTTACGATTTACGATTGAATTATTTGGGTATTTGAAAATAGGTTAAATTCAAAAATTCAATAACCACCCGAACCATTCTTGCAGCGATTTTGCCCTTTGATGTTCCATCATTTGGGTTTAATGAGGTACCTGACTTGTAAATCTATGTGACCTATTGTGCCTGTTATGGTTTTAAATTGAACCACAATAGGCACATTAGAACACAATAGGAATACAATAACCAGGAATTACTTATTGCACTTTGCGGCTTTTGCGCTGTCAGTGAGCTCTTTGCGGGAATGCGACCAGGTTGGTTCCACTTAATCGCCAGAAAAATTACCAGAAAAAAGACACCTGACTTCGACAATGCGTCACACTAAAAATTTTGCCATAAACCTTCATTGTTAAGATGAGGGACGTTTAGCTGAATGCCATTATTCAACCTGGCAATATTATAGGACTGCTCGATGCTGAAGGGGTATGTTTCGGATAGGCTTTGTGGCAGGAAAGAAACATGGCTGTAACTGTATATGGCGACAATCCGCTGACACAGGAGAAAGAGGGTTTTATGGAAGGTGAACCGATGTTTATCAGGATACATAATCCGGATAATCTAAACTCAAAGCAGGTATTGGGAGTATATTCAGAAAAGTGTGTCAAATTTAAAATGAATTAAAGATGTTTAATAATTTTATTTTTGACACATGGAAACTAAAAGAAGAAAAAGGAAACCGAGATTAGAGGATCTCATACCAGACAAA